>Ga0307429_1000094_pt1 | contig 64414 bp, 38 predicted proteins | sample SalMarWE160230MG_FD_202151 | JGI IMG/M metagenome (GOLD analysis project Ga0307429, IMG submission 202151) | Salt marsh sediment microbial communities from the Plum Island Ecosystem LTER, Massachusetts, United States - WE1603-230 | ecosystem: Environmental > Aquatic > Marine > Intertidal zone >... | reverse complement strand
TCTTCCGTGCAGTTACAACCTTTCGACGTCCGCTTCGCTGTTAATAAGCGAGCGGATAAAGTCGGGATATGGATGTCCCGATTCGTGTAGACCTTTGATACATTGAAAGCAGGTTGAATCATGAAGAAGCAAAAACTTGGCACAAAAGTCTTAAGCCATCCTTGGCTAACGGCAACCTGCTGCGCTGAAAAAATCGCCCCGCAAAGGCTCGTCCAAGAAGTCGCGGTACGCTTGTTTTGGGACTAGCCGCTCCCTTTTCAGGCAAGGTGCTTGAAAACGCAACACTGGTCATACACCCGATATATGCCGTCAGCAGCGGCATGAGAAATATCTTCTGCATTTGCTGATCCTTCAAGTTTTGAGCTTCGAATGTTTATGTTACTGGATCATACCAAGAATCTCTGCTGTTGTATACGGACTATTATTTCTTGCCGAACGGCCTGCCCTACAAATCAGAAACGAACTGCTGAATGGGAACCGCATCTTCGAATTCAAAGTGTTGAGCAGGAATCGTTGAATCTGAGCTTCATTTCAGAATCGACTGGAACAGAGAACTTGCTCCTCTCTGGTAATTGAGGTATTCTTATTGGAGCAAATCAGAGATTTGGTATAGAGGTGTGAATATGAGAAGAAACCGGTTACGGTTGGATGTGCCAGTACTTCAGCATATCGCCCAAAGATAAAGAAAGGTGATTCAATGAAACGCAGTTATTATTCAGCTTTGTTGGCAGTTCTTGTTTTGTCAGTCATTGGGAGCTCGGAGGAGATGTTCTTCCCGTATAAGATGCCGCGGGATAAGCCGGACATGCCGCTGAGTAAGGCAATGGAGCGAGCCTACACGGCCTACAGCGCACCAACCTACTGGTGGAATGAGCTATTTTCAAAATTCCGGTACACGGAGCTGGAGGGATTGGATTATCACAATGGAGACGGCACGATTTCACGTCGCGATCCGACCAAGGTGATCAAAGCCAACGGCAAGTATTATGTCTGGTACACACACCGTCACACCAATACTCCCCCACGCGGCGCGCAGGGCGGCACGGATGTAATTCCTTCAACCGACTGGGATCTGGCGGAAATCTGGTTTGCAACAAGTAAAGATGGTTTCGTGTGGAAAGAGCAGGGTGTGGCCGTGCCGCGACCACCCAAGGACCATGTTGGTTGGCGTTCGGTATCCACACCGGATGTGCTGGTGTGGCAAGGAAAGTACTATCTCTACTACCAGGGATTTATGGAAATGTCAGGCAGACGCGGTGACGACTGCCCGGTGACAGTATCCGTGGCGGATTCTCCGGACGGCCCCTGGAAGCCTACCCACAAGATTGTGATTCCCAACGGCCCCAAGGGCACTTGGGACCAATACTCCATTCACGATCCCTATCCATTGGTTTATAAGGGCAAGATCTATCTCTATTATAAATCCGATTTTAACGGTCAACAGCATATCCGGGCGCAGGGACTGGCCATTGCCGAAGATCCCTTGGGCCCCTTTGAGAAATGTCCTCTGAATCCGGTACTAAATTCCGGCCATGAAACAGGGCTCTTTCCCTTTAAAGGTGGGATTGCAGCACTGGCGATTCGTCACGGCAACGAACACAATACCATTCAATTCGCTCCGGACGGCATCAACTTTTCTGTGGCCTCCAGTGTCAGTTTGATGCCTATTGCACCTGGCCCCTATGTGCCGGACGCATTTACGAATACGTCAGACGGACGCGGCATAACCTGGGGTCTTTGTCACTTCACAACACCCGGAACAAGGCAGACCAAACACAGCATTCTCGCTCGGTTCGACTGCGATCTCAGCCTGGATTACCATGATCATTGGATGAAGGATCCGGAACACTACTGGCCGCCGGAATTCTATTTCCGAAGCGGATTGGGAGCAGGTCTACGCAAAAAAATGGAAAACCTCGCCAAGGAAGACCTCAAGAACTAATCACCCGGACCGATGTAAGGTAGAGTTGTCTTGAAATAGACGCAGTGGGAGTTGGTTAGTCGTTTGCCCCCTGTTTCTCCTTCTTATCCTCCTTCTTTCGCATATCTGGCGGGAATTCTCTGAGAATCGGCAGCCCTTCGAGCAATTCCCTCCAGTTTCTGGGCTGTTTCTCGTCTATCTTAAGAATGCCTTTGTTGTATTTGAAACCCTCGCTTGTCACATTCTCGATAATAGGGTTCCAACTACCCGCCGTCCGATTCAATACGACGCCAACCGAGGGACCTCTGACACGTTTGAGTGCCCGATCGTTCTTGTCGAACCGGAGTTCTTTGAGGTATTCCTTCGGAACATTGGCAAGCCCTTTGAGCGATATGGCGGCATTGGTCCCGAAAATCGCGTGAATATTCCTCACCGTCGTCCCGTCTGCAAATCTGCCGGGTTTGTAGTGTGGATCACCCAGATTCCTCTTCTCAACGTAGCCGGGCCCCATCGTGACGGCAAAAGCACAGCTTTTCACAGTGATCCCATCAACATGAACAACGCCGTTTTGAGCTTTATGTGGCCCGAGCAACACCGCCGTACTGCCGTCTTCGCAGTAGAGATTTCTGGCGGTGATATTGTGTATTCCGCCGTTATGGCCTCCGGCACCAGTCTCCAATCGGAACGTGACTCCCCCGCCGATGGCTTTGAGGTTTTCAAATTGAATATAGTCTCCCGCATGCATTTGGACCAAGCCGTATCCCGGGCTTGAATTCGTGCACTTGAGATTCTTCACCAGACCGTGCGTGGGCCTGAAAACGGCCCTGTTGCGCGCGTCTTTGTCCTTGGCGGGAGTAAAAATGACTGCGCAATAGGTGGTAAAGCTGTCCTTGATATAGATATCTGAAAGCAGGAAGTTCCTGACCTGCCTGCAGTTGATGGTCCGTATGCCCTCGCCCGACACGCTTCCGCGACCTGAATAATCGACAATAAATGTGCCGCCCAACCCGCGGATGCTGACATTCTCGATATAACCATCTTTGGTATCTCTGCTTACCCCCAAAGTGAAAACGACCGTTTTTGTCCCTGCGGGCCAATAGGGTCTAATCACCGTATCTTCCTCTATCAGAATATGCACATTGGATCTCAAATAGATCCCGGAAAATCTGTATGTCCCTTTCGGAAGGATCAGCTTGCCTCCGCCCTTTTCCGAGACTTCATCAATCGCCTTCTGGAGTTTTTCGCTCTGATTGCTTTTCGCGTTGTCGTCAACCAAGCCATAATCCGTCTTCAGGTTCCTGGTCAATCCGGCTGGATCCATGGTTTCTTTGTATGCAGCGTCAACAGTCGGGGGCAACATAACAATCGCTATCATTAACAGGACATGTTTCATAATTGTTTCTTCTTCCTCGAATGTCCGATCGCTGGCCTGGATACTTTCTCCGTGGGGCTGCGGAAGACATAAGGTTCCCACAGAGTTCGGACTTCTTCCCAATACTTGAGCGATCGGGTGGGATACCAAGAGGACCATCCGTATTTATTGAAGTCGTACTTATCGGCGTTTGCCTCGACCCAGTCGTCCACTTTTGACATGGGGCATGAGGCCGTAAAGACATTAATGGCGCGAAAATCCTCGGATACACCCTCGTCGTGAATTACATTTTTGCGCCACTTGCCCAGTTCAGAGAGCATTTCAGCTTTGATCCGCGCGTAATCGGGATCTTCAGCGAGGTTCTTTACTTCGTACGGATCGCTGCGCAGGTCGTACAACTCGACGTCTGGTTTCGTGGGGGCCAGGAAGGCTGCTTGCTCGGGTGTAAGCTGTCCTTTCAGGTTCAAGACATTTAGCTCCGCGAGCATGGGATACCCATTTTCTTTGTAGCGATTGTATTGGCACCAGGGACGTTCAGGCATCAAGTTGAGGATTAGCTTATAATCCTTTGAGCGGATCGCCCGTATGGAGTCGTGCGTTTCGTCCATCTTGTCGCGCGCCGCGAAAACATATTTACGATTCTTCACATCCTTGCTAAACAAGCTCTTGCCATGCAGAGGAACCGGAGGTTTGACTCCCACCGTCTCCAATATTGTGGCGCAGATATCGATCGACATTACCAGACTTTCGCTGACCTGCCCCGGAGCGACCTTGCCCGGCCAACGCATGATCATCGGAATGCGAATACCACCGTCATAAAGAAACTGCTTGCCACGAACATGACAACGTCCATGATCGCCTATGAAGAAGATAATCGTGTTGTCTGCCAGGCCCTCGTCATCGAGTCGCTTGAGCAGCGCTCCGACTTCACGATCCACCAACTGCATCTGCTCCAACCCATTTGTCCAGTCGCGACGGCAAAACGGCGTATCGGGGTAGTACGGCGGAAGCTCCACATCCTCGATATCGATGGGGCGCTCCGGGTCGCGATTGAAGGTGCGATGAGTGCCGCCGAAGGTTATGCGTGCGAAGAAGGGCTGGCTCGGTTTACGTTCGGCCCAGTCTTTTCCCATAAACAGCTCTTCCTTCTTATTCGGCGTAAAGTTGCAGTCGGTCTTCCAGCTCATCAGGGCAGTGAAGTAGCCCGCCTCCTGTAACAGATGCGGGATGGGCTTGATGCCATGCGGCAGCGGTTTCTTGTTGTTTTCGCGGTGCTGGTTCGCTCGGATGTAGTTCTGATGAAAGCCTGTCATCATGGCCGAACGCGATGCGGAGCAGACCGGCGAAGTGGTAAATGCCGTTTTGTAACGAATCCCTTCTGATGCCAGTTTGTCAACATGCGGTGTGTGGATCCCTTTGGTGCCGTAGCAGGAAAGATCCGGACTCCAGTCTTCGATAGTAATCCACAGAATGTTCGGCCGGCTCGGCCTTTCCTGGCCCAGCCGATTGCCCATCGCGCCGTAGCCGAGCTTTCCACCAATCGCGACACTCTTCATAAAAGTCCGTCTGCTTATTCGGTTCATCTACTTGTTCCTCGTTGTTAGACAATACGCAAGTCCAATCTATCCTTCTCGTCTCGATTCATATTCGGCGACATTGTTCAGTCACCTTCGGTTTCCCATGATTGCCGGATGGCTTTCGGACGCATGGATTCGCTGCCCGGAATGTGATACAGTGCAACGAAAGCGAACATCGGATAGTTGCATACGTTCTCCTTACGGCTTAATCGCCCAGGACTATCAGTTCGTTAATGTGCACACCGGGATTGGCACTGTTCGAAACCATTGTCACTTTGACATACCTTGCGTTTACCGCTTTGAACGAGTGCTCGAAACCTTTCTCGGTTGACGGTGTGGTGTTTTTACGCTGATCGACGACCTCGGTATAATTCTTCCCGTCAGAGGATATCTCGATGAAGTAGCGATAGTGCCGCCAGCCGTCATAATAGGTATACAGTTTGACACGGTTGATGGAATATTGTTTTTCCAGATCGACCTCAAGCCATTGCGGACTGGACCCGCAGTGCCAGCCGGACCGGTTGGTAACATCGGCGTCAACGGCGTTTTCAGGGTAGTTGGGCGGCTGTGTCTCCCCGGAAACTTTCACGGGCTTGTCAGTAGCGAGGTTAAGGTATTTCTGGCGCGCCGGGTCAGCGAACACCTCATCTAGCGGGACTTTTGCAAGCTTCTCTTTGTGCTTCCATTTCGAGATCGGCAGAACAAATTTGTCGAACGATTCGAACTTACCATCGTCGGCTGTCTTCATCTGAATATTCAACTGGTTCATGATCATCGAATAGAAATACTCTATCCGGAAGGGATAAACACCAGCCTCAAGATGGCCGGTTGCGATTTCTCCCTGGTGGCCGGGCTTGTTGCATTTGCCCACACATTTATCGCCGAAGTATATTTTCGCCATTCCAAACGGACTTCTGATCTTAAACGTATACTCACCGGCCTTTGGGATTTCAATCTGCCCCATCAGTTCCAGAGCGAACGGATTGAACTGTCGATAAGGCTGTGTGTCGATATGCCCAAGCGAAGGATTCTTGGCGAACACGACACGGTTCAGATGATACATGCGATCCTTGTCTGCGTATCCAAGCACACCAGTTCGAATTTCCTTCAGCGTTGAAAACTCGGGCATCTTCGACCAGCCACCTCTGGGCACCGGTCCGAATACACGGTACTTATATGCCGGCTCGATTTTGTAGAACGCCTCCTGCGAGTATGGTCAGATCAGGTGATCATTCTCATCGAACAGACCAGCCGTAACAACTTGAGTTTTGTCTATGGTAATGGGCCCAGTATAGCTTTGGCTCTTAGCATCGGGGAATTGTCCCCAGTTGTCGTCCAGACGATAGCGGATAACACCGCTCAGGTCGCTTGAAAGACTTACCTGAAGTGTCTTGTCGAAGCTGACTGTCTGCTTGCTGTCAGCCAGCAAACCTGCCGCCATAATTGACACGGGACGCATAATTTTTTCGACAACCTTATCGGTATCGGCAAACCGTTTTTGGAAATCGCTGAACTCAAGGCCGGCTTTTGGGTTCCATATGCGCTCCGAAACGACCGGTATATGGCTGCGAAGAGACGGGATTATCGCTTCATAGGTATGTTCCCAGTAACAAATCTGGGCTCCCATGATATCCGAACCGGCCGCCACCTTCGAGTATGGAATATCCGTCCTGCGATGCTGGAACTCGTGGATGTCCCATGAGTAGGTGAACCCCTGGCTGTCCATGTAATTCTGAGGCGGAACGATATACAAAGGCTTCCACGCACAATTGATAATAGTATACCCGTTTTCGAGCAACCGCTTCGGCGGATTGAAGCCCATGTTCCAGACCATCACCACGATATCCTTCGGGATTCTCGCATTCTTCGTCCCAGTGCCATGAAAGCCCTCCCACGCCATGGTCTTCTTACCGTGTTTCTTGACGATCTCATTCATCCGTACGACAAAATGAGAGTACAATTCGCCCGTATTGCCTTTCCGGGCCTCGGGCAGGTTATGCTTTGTGACGTACGGCATGTATTCGGGCAACTTGGTAAGGTGTCCCGGCGAGACCTCATCGGCGCCGATGTGTACATAGGGGCTGGTGGTGAAGACATCGCATACTTCGCCGATCAAAACGTCCAGCGATTCATAGGCTTTTTCGCTTGCCATATTGATAACGCCGGTGCTTTTGGCTTTTCCCGTTTCAGGATCGACGGTGCCGAACAGTTCCGGCATCCGCCTGGTAAGACAGCCCGCATGACTCGGGACGTCGATCTCGGGAATCACAACGATCCCGCGCACGCGTGCGTACTCGACGATTTCTTCGAGTTCCTCAAGCGTATAGTGCCTTCTCCTGCCGTCAGGAAAATATGATTTCAATCGCGGGAACGCCTTCGATGGAAATGTAAACGACTGATCGTCCGACAGGTGCAGATGGAGATGGTTGAGCTTGTAAATATAAGCCAGATCGATAGTCTCCTTGATAGTGTGAACCGGCTGCCAGAACCTCCCCAGATCCAGCAACACCGACCGGAACGGGTAGTCAGCTTCATCCTTGATATCGACTTCCGGTAGAATCAGCATGCCGTCAGTCGCTTTCAATATCTGCAGAAGCGACGCGGTCCCGTGAACAAATCCCTCGTATGAACCGGCCCGCAGTACGCACCTTTCACCTTTTACAGTCAAAGAGTAAGCACCCGGCTTCATATCCGGAACACTTTCGAAAACGATCCCCGATCCGGGTCGGCTTGATACGACTTTGCACCGAAAATCCGTGATTCGATAAATACAATCGTTTAGAACTTCCGACAAAGACGAAAGGGAATTATCGCCCAAATATATCTTCGGCTCAACCGCCGCAACCCGATCCGAACATTCGATAGACCGGGGCCACGGAACGATATTAACAGACCTGCCCGCTTCAGCCTGAACACACGCAGTGCAGACAAGGACAGAAGCTAAAATTAGGCTAAGACTTTTGTCAAAAATATGTTTCATTTCTCAATCCCTAAGAAAATTGCAAATACTGTTTGATCGCCGGAAATCTTTTCGATCCCGAACGATCATTCTACTCATGTTACTCTTCCCATTTCAACATATCTACACTTACCCCTCTATAAGGCCACTCAACACTGGAGATATACCACTTACCATTCTCGTCCCGGAAAATTTCGGGGGCATGAGACTTCAACGTAGTAATTTGCTTTTAATCATCAATTCCGAAGTTTAACGTGTCTTTAGTGTGGTAAACATACGTAATGTGTTGATAAGCACCTTGAATGTCCTTACCATCCCAATTTCCATCCCAAGAACATACAAAAAGGTAAAATGATTTATTGAAATATATCAAAGAAGGCGATTCCGGATCAAAGCCGGTTGATGTAAAAATGGTCTCGGCTTCACTCCAGTGAATCAAGTCCTTAGATTTTCTTAAACGGACACTTTTAACCGAACAGTAAACTACATAATAAGTTCCGTTATATAAAAGTAAGCTCGGGTCGCGTGCTCCATCGCTTTCGTGGAATAAATCTCCTTTTAAATCCCATTTTGACAAGTCTGAAGACACAGCTAAACGAAGAGGGCTTGGGCCATAAATCATATAATAAAGCCCATCCTTTTTGATGATATATGGAGCATGGTTAGCCAGAGGCTCCCCGGGACGTTCTTTGGGTGGGAAAACTTTGGACAAGTCGGAATAGTGATGTTCTTTCAAAGTCTCTTTAAAGCTTGTAGAAGACGATATGGCATGAAAAGATGCAAATTCTCCTTCGTGAATACCTTCACGAATTGGATTCGATTCCACCAAGGGGTGTGTGATTCCCATTATATGCCACTTACCATTTTCATCTTTCACAAAAGTATGGTCATTGGGGACCCAGTCATCATACCACTGCCCCTCCTTTAAATGTTTGGTATCCGGCCCGAAAAAGTAGTCCCCTGAAGGTTTGTATATCCAAACGTATTCATTGGCTTGCCTGGGGATTAATAACTGTTTTTCAGGGCTTTTAAATTTAGACTGACATGATAAAGTCGATAATCCTAAAAGAAGAAAGAATTTCACCTTCATTTCACAGTTCCTTCCCAGCACTTATGCTCTTGTCGAGGTAGGCTGTAAAAGCCACCCACTTTCCTACGCAGAATCCTCAAGCCCGATCTTCCGCAGACCAGCAGGAATAGATCCGCTGCCATTATTAAACTTTCCCATAGTTTGTGCATAGCTGCATTTCCTTTCGTGTCTCCAGAATACCACACTATTCTGCCTGTGCCTCATAGTATTGCTCTCAAATGCACCCGAACAGAATACCACCATTCCCAGGTAGGAGCAAGAACCTTGAAGCAGTCCAGATGAGCCATGAACGTAGGAAACAGATGAGATAGGAGATGGGATTTAGGCCAGTCCAGACAGGAGAATCTTCTCACTCTCCACTCCTACCCCAATCCGATGCTCCGGTTCCTCCAGACTTCCCGGTGATTGAATACCAGCTACTATCCTGCTATACTGTCTGTTACTATGACAAAGGGAAATGATGATTACAACAAGCGGGAAAAGCTTCCGCCCAAACGACAGGTTTTATTGTGTAGAATGTTAGTATCGCCTCTGATATTCTTCTTTGCGGCCATTGGAACAACATATTCACAACCCTTTTTTGTGGCCGGGCATGATCCAAAACCGTCTGGAAAAGTCTGGATAAAAGTCAACCATATGTCGGATGAGTTTGACGGTTCCTCTTTGGACGCTACGAAGTGGCAGAGTGAACCGAGCGGCAATGGTTGGAGTTGGGATGGGCGTCCACCTGGTCTTTTCAGGGCAAGTAACGTAACGGTCAAAGAAGGAAAGATGAGAGTCACCGTCAGCAAGCTCGATGAGCCGGTGGTGAAAGATGGCAAGATATTCACACATCAAGGTGCTATCGTTCGATCACTGGAACCTGGACATGTGGGGTGGTATTTTGAATGCAAAATGAAAGCCAACAAGACCGTCATGTCATCAACATTCTGGCTGATGACGAAGAACAATTCCAAGAAGAAGCTTGAATTAGACATTCAGGAGTGTGTCGGCAGGACAACGGACAAGACTGATACATGGGCAAAACACTGGGACCAGATGTTTCACTCAAATGCAATTCACAGAACGAATCGATATAATCGGCAGAAGGTCCAGCTCCAGCGTCAAGTGAAGACCGAAACCAAGAACTCGGAACGTTATTATGTGTATGGGGCATGGTGGAAATCTCCCGATGAGATATGCTTCTACTTAGACGGGAAATACTGCTATTCGATCCGCCCCAAAGTCGAGTGGGATGTGCCTGCTTACATACAAATGGCTATCGAGACATATAGTTGGAATCCAATTCCCGATGACGGAGGCCTGGTGGAGAGCGGTACATGGGAAGAAAGAACAACTCAGTATGAGTGGGTTAGGACATGGAAGCTTGAACCTGCGACAACAGCTTCGCCCAACTGAGGACGTTCTCCAGAGTCTCGGCAGATTCGACCACTCCCACCACAATCCGATACTCTAATTCCTCCCAACCTCCCAAGAGTTGATCTGTTATTTCAGATGGGGCAATCAAACTTGCAGCGGAAAATGTTCGTGCTTTCTACAAGGGAGAAATCTATTTTAGCGTCATTGCTCTGCAAGCAACCTCAAGTACGGCGGAATGTCTACGATGAAATGAAATACATCCCTCTTTGGCTCAAGAATTTATGCCGGGATGAGTTTTTGCACCTTACGCGCATTATTGTTCTTCCATTCTATGATAAATGAGCATTGTCATCAACAGTGATTCAATCGTCCCAGTGTGCTTCGATCACTTCTTGAATGTGAAGGTACTTATCATCCGTCTCATTGAGTTCAATGCGTAACTGTTTCAGCTCACCTTTCAATTCCTTGATGATCTCGACATACTTTGGATCTGCGTACTGGTTTACAGTTTCTTCCGGATCATTTTTCAGGTCGTAGAATTCCCATGCCGCTGGCGTAGGCTCAATGAGATTGGACGTCTTGAGCCAGGCCATTGTGGGCTTACCGTTCATAGAGGGATCATAGTGACGTCCGTAGTAGAAGATCAGCTTGTAGTCTTTCGTGCGAAGGCCAAAGTGCGCCGGAACATCGTGATGAATCATGTGCATCCAATAGCGGTAATAGGTGGCCTTTCGCCAATTCCGGGGTGTCTTGCCCTTTAGCTCGCTTGCAAAGCTCTTGCCTTGCATGTAATCAGTCGCCCGGCCTCCGGCGATTTCGAGCATGGTGGGGGCGAAGTCGGTGTTGTTGATGAGAAGATCTGTGCGCCGGCCATGCCTGATTTGGGCCGGATAGTGCACGATAAAGGGCATCTGCATTGATTCCTCGTACATCCATCGCTTGTCTTGATAGTCGTGCTCTCCGAACATCATACCCTGATCGCCCGTGTAAATGATGACTGTGTTGTCCCACAGGCCCTCCTGTTTCAGGTAGGCAAAGAGGCGGGCAAGGTTGTCGTCTATGCCCTTGACGCAGCGCAGATAGTCCTTGAGGTACTTCTGATAGGCCAGATGGGTGCGCTCGTTGTCAGACAATTTCGGATCAATCTTGAACATATCGGAGTAGTTGCGGATGTTGTGTCGCGGGGAGATGGATGTCCCGATCTTGTGGTGCAGACTGTCGTTTTCTCCACGAGTGGCCTTGGATCCGAAATAGGGCTGGTTGTACATCGAAGCCGGTTCCGGTATCTCCGTATCGGCCAGGTAATCCTCGTATCGCGGGGCATACTGGAACATATCATGCGGGGCCTTATAATGGTGCATAAGGAAAAACGGTCTGTCTTTGTCCCGTTTCCCGAGCCAATTTAAGGCAAGGTCTGTGATAACATCTGAAGAATGTCCCTCGTGCTTCACTATGTTGGAGGGCCAACTGCCTTTACCCTTCTCCCGAAACGATGGATTAAAATACTTGCCCTGGCCCGGAAGTACCTTGTAATAGTCGAAATTTGGCTCTTCATGTAAATGCCACTTGCCGATCATGGCGGTCTGGTAGCCCATCTTCTTCATCTCAATGGGCAGATATTGACGCTCCGGGACCAACGGTATGTCCAGAACCAGCACACCATTGGTCTGCGAATACTGGCCTGTCAGGATGTTCGCCCGACTGGGGCTGCAAATCGAATTGGTGCAGAAGCAGTTTTCAAACAACAGACCATCGGCCGCAAGTTTATCCAGGTTGGGTGTAGGATTCAGCCGGGCAAAACGTTTGCCATAGGCGCCAATTGCCGGGGCTGCATGGTCGTCCGACATGATGAACAGGATGTTTGGGCGTTTCGTGGATGAGCGTGTGCGGCCAATAGATGCCGATGCCATTCCAGCCAGTACACTGGCAGCCGCTTTCAAAAATTCCCTGCGTTTCATCGGTCTCCTTTCTATTTTGTAACTAATGTCCCTTTCGGCGTGATCTTCAACACATAGGCAAACTCGCCTACTTTTTCATCAGGCAGTTCGACAACCAGGCCCTGCTTGCCGATTGACCACGTCAATGAGGCCTTTTGCCCCAACAGGGTGACCGACTTGATACCTTCGATGCCGACATCCGTTGCCGCACTAAGCGATGTGATGACAACTTCCCCCCCCTGAGGCCAATCGAGAACAATAGCGAAAAGATGCTTTCCATCCTGTGTATACCGAATGTCCTCGGCAGTATAGGGCTTGTTCTTGTTTTCTGAGAGGTGTCCTTCGGCCGTCCCTGTGGGACCCTCGCCGGAAATCTTCCACGGGCGCGTGCCGTAGATGGCTGCGCCGTTTACTCGTAGCCAGCGACCGATGGCCAGAAGTACCTCCTGCGCCTCCTTAGGAATGGTTCCGTCCGCACGGGGGCCGACATTCAGCAGCAGGCAACCGTTCTTGCTGACGATGTCGACCAGGTCATCCACGAGTCGGTCCGGCGATTTGAATTCATCATTTTCGATATAGCCCCAGGACTTCTTGCTGGCCGAAGTGTCGGTCTGCCAGAAGAACTCGCGAATATGCGGGGACTTCTCACGCTCGAGATCCAGCGTACCAGTCCCATCGGGGAAAGCCACCTCCGTGACTCCCTCGGCTGGTTTGGTCCAGCGTTTGTAGTTCAGCACGACACCCTTATTCCATTCGACACCTTTGTTGTAATAATAGGCCGCGATTTCTTTTCGGCCCTGTTCGAATTCCGGATAACAGAAGCCAAAGTCAAACCACATCAGATCGGGCTGATATTTGTTGATCAGTTCCTTTGTTCGAGCGGACCAGTGAGCAATGAACTCGGGACTGGCTACGGCCTTAGGGTCGTGATTGACACCATACAGATCCGCATAAGCCGGATTAACGTTGTCGAAACTCTCATCTTTGAAGTAATATCGCCAGTTCCATGCATAGTGTGTCGATACTCCGAATTTCATACCGCGCTTGCGAACGGCTTTGGCCAGTTCCCCACAGATATCCCGTTTCGGTCCCATCTTCACTGAGTTCCATTTCGTATGCGAAGAGTCATACATAGCAAAACCATCATGATGTTCAGCTACAGGCACTACATACTTGGCCCCGGAACGCTCAAAGAGTTCTGCCCATTCATCCGGGTCCCAGTTTTCCGCGCGGAATTTCGGCACAAAATCCTTGTAACCGAATTTCGACTGATCGCCCCAGGTTTTCTTGTGGTGCTCGAAGAGCGGATCGTTCTTGTTGTACATATTCCGTGGATACCATTCACTACCGGCGGCAGGTACGGCATAGACTCCCCAGTGAATGAATATCCCGAATTTAGCATCCTGATTCCATTGCGGAACTTCATATTGTTTTAGAGAATCCCACGTCGGCTCGAACGTGGTAACCGGTTGGTTTGTCTGTGTGCAGGATGCCCCCGCCAATGCAATAAATATTCCAATGATGACAAACTGTGCTCGTTTCATTTTCGCACTCCTTATCGCTCTTAAATCACTATTATACTTTTCGTTATTTGCAGATGCCATACGTCAAGACTACGTAACTGAAGTAACCGCCTCTGTCAGGCAGTTGTATTGTAACAGTGTTTTCCACTTTAATCCACTCCACTGGTACCGAGACTTCTTTTGTTCCAAAGAAATCCTGGAACTCTGGGAATTTGACTTTTTGCAGTACGGCCTAATGGCAACCTGATTCATGACGTAATATTTGATGCTCAGATCAGCTAATTCTATGGCTCAGTTCATCATCCGACTCAGAATAATAACCATCTGTGAAAAATCCAGCTAAAATTGAACTATATTCTGTTGGTCGCGGTTGTTTTGCGGCTCTAAAATAGATTAAGATGTTGTGTGAGGCCTGTATAATGTGCTATATTTAGCTATCTCGATTTGATCAGGATACAACTCATGGCCTGAAAATGCGAGACCTCTGCTGAGAGCAGGTAAGTTACGTTTGTTGGCGTCGAAACGCAGATCGGATTGTGAGCGTAGGTCGATGCTGTTTTTACGAAAATTTGAAGGAATGATGCCGATGTTGGACAGTACCATGAGCTACTTTCCGCGGATTCAAGTCAAATTGTTATTAGCGGTTATCCTGGCGGTCACAAGCGTCGGGCTCTTCTCGGGGACGTTCGTGGGGGCTGCGGACGCTAATCCCCGTTTGGTGGGCGGACGGTTCACGTTGAACCTGAGCGGGCCGCATTGGCAGATGGAGGGCATTCGTCCGGGCCAGGGACTTAAGGAGGGTTTTCACGAAACCTTTGGTGAGGTAGCGCCAAGCACTTTCAACTGGAATGGCGCCAAGGTACCCGGCGATGTATACACCGACCTGTGGCGGGCTGGTGAGATCGACGATCCTCATTATGGCCGGAACGGGATGCGAGCCAAATGGGTGATGGAGAAGGAGTGGTGGTACCGATGTCAGTTTGGCGTACCGGAGGCGTGGAAGGATAAGGCAGTTCACCTGGCTTTTGAGGGTGTAGACTACTCTTGTGATGTCTGGCTCAACGGAAAGCACCTCGGCCATCACGAGGGGATGTTCTCGCCGTTTGAGTTCGATACCAGTTCAATCCTGCAATATCGCTCCGATGATCGTGCGAACGGGCTTGTCATTCGACTTGATCCTCCCCCTCGGCTGTATCGAAATGTTGCCGGACGTAAATTCGCATGGCATGGTGACTACTGGCGAGCGCTCACGCCGTTCGGTATTTGGAAACCGGTCCGGCTGGTGGCGACCGGGCCAGTGCAAATCAAGGATGTTCACCCGACAAGCAAGATTCATGACGACGGTTCAGCCACCGTTGAGTTCCGGTTACCCTCGCACATCATGATCCGAAACAGTCAAAAGAGACTCACGTGCGGGCAGTAGTTCGGGGCAAAAACTGCGAGGATGGCCCATACGAGAAACATGTCGCGGTTTCCGTCGCTGCTCACAGAACGGCAAAACTATCTGTGGACGTTCCCAAGGCAAAGTTGTGGTGGCCCTGGGACCTGGGCAATCCTAACCTCTATGTTGTTGAGACCACCGTATTCGACGAGGCTGGGGGGGTATCGGATCGAGTGGAGGATACATTTGGCATCAGAGATATCCACATGGAGCGCAATCCCGGCTACTCCAAAGAGGAAGTTCACTATCCCTGGACGTTGATGATTAACGGCAAGCGGGTTTTTCTACGGTCGGCCAACTGGGGCGGCCCGCCCGACATTTTTTATGGGCGTAATAGTGTGGAAAAATACCGCAAGCTGATTACTCTGGCCAGGGATGCGAATATCAATAATCTTCGAATATTTGGCTGGCATCCGCCGGAAGTGGAAGATTTTTACGAATTGTGCGATGAATTCGGTATCACAGTATGGCAGGATCTGATCCCATTGGCCTCGGTTAGCCTGCCCCAGGATGAGCCGTTTCGAAAGGCTACGTATGCGGAAGCTGTTGCAGTTATCAAGAAGCTTCGCAATCATCCGAGCCTGGTATTGCTGGAAGGCGGCGAGGAGATGCTCTACGGGACTCAGGGACTTGAGTATAATGTTGACTTCCTGCTTGGGCTGGAAAAAGTGATTCGTCCTTACACTGTCCTGCCTTACGTTCCCACCTCGCCGCTAAATTGGCCGCCGATTCTCCATGAACTGGGCGTGGCAGGGAAGAAAGACAGCGGTCATACTCATGAGCTTTTCTACGCGATGGGCAAACGCCTGATGGAAGATTATGTTTCGACGTGGGACTTTGCGGTAATTCCCGAGTTCGCGATTAGTTCAGCTCCCTGCGCCGAGAGCATTCGAAAGTTCATCCCACCGGAAGACGTTTGGCCACCCGGACCAAGCTGGGGCTACCACTGGGCTGATCTCGATGTATTCAGGGCGTTGAATTACCAGGTCTTCGGCAGCGAGCGTACCGGCTCTCTGGAGGAGTTTGTCGAGGCGACACAAATTGCCCAGGGAACGATCTTTCAATGGGGCATCGAGTATATGCGCCGCCGCAAGCCGAAGTCAAGTGCGATCTCTATCTGCCACTTTATTACATATGCACCTGATATGAAGTGGGGCATTGTGGATTATTTCCAGGTGCCGAAGCTCTCTTATGAGTTTGTAAAGCGGGCATATCAACCGTTGCTTGTATCGCTTGAACTTGCTAAACGTCGATGGTTGCCCGACGAAAAGTTTCAAAGCAATATCTGGATTGTCAATGATCTGCATAAGAAATTCAAGGACTGCAAGCTCCACATCGAGGTCAACGACTCTCGCGGCCGTCGGATTTTCGAGCAAACGGATCAGTTGAACACAATTCCTGCCGACAGTTCGTCCCGTTATGGGGCATTTGAATGGAAGGTCCAGGGTAACATGGGTGAGAGATTCCGAGTTGAAGCGTTCCTTAGCGATGCTGTTGGTCGCGCTATTTCTGTAAATCACTATGAATTGTTAATTGGAGATCAGGAGGAGGCTTTCAGACAATGTCGCGAGCGAGCCGAGCAACTACAAGCTATTAAGAGCCGGTTTCCCAGCGCCGATTACTATCGCTTTTTTCCTGAGCTATCAGGACAGGACGAGACCAAGTGACTTGGTTGTGTCCAATCACGAACCGATACTCGGATTCAAGAAGGTTGCATTTTAGAGGATAGACATAACAAGAAAGCTATAGTTGAAGAATAATCTGAGCCGATTGACTGAATAGAATAGCTCAGTTAAAATAATCATTGACCAGGATAATTCAATTTTAGTCATTCTTTTATCTGAGGTGATAAGCTTATGAAAACGAGAGCATTTGTATATATTTCTGTCATGTGGATTGTACTAATTACCGGCATCAGTTCCCTCCAGGCAAGCAAATACAAACCAGACTGGGATTCGCTGACACAGCATCCGGATCCGCAGTGGTTCGCCGATGCCAAGTTCGGCATTTATTTTCACTGGGGGCCTTATTCGGTTCCGGCGTACAAGACGGAATGGTATTCACACTACATGTACGTACCGGGACATGCCTGCAACAAGCACCATCTCGAAACATACGGTTCGCTCGACAAATTCGGGTACAAGGATTTCATTCCCATATTCAAGGCCGAGAAGTTTGATCCGGACGCCTGGGCGGTACTGTTCAAGAAGGCCGGCGCCAGATTTGCCGGCCCGGTGGCGGAACATGCTGACGGTTTTGCCATGTGAGACAGCGATCTGACGGAATGGAATGCCGCTAAGATGGGGCCGAAGCGTGATATTGTCGGCGAAATGCGCAAGGCGATTCGCAAGCAAGGCATGAAATTCATAACCACCCTGCACGATCAGTGGCTCTACGCTTGGTACCCGACCATGGACCCTAACACCAACGCCTCAAATAAGGCCTATCGGGATTTGTATGGACCTCCGGCCCCGCGATCCGCATTTTGCGGCTCCGATAGAAATCCGGATCCTATGCCTGATGCTGCGTTCAGCCGGCGCTGGTTCTCACGGGCCAGAGAAGTCGTGGACAAATACCACCCGGATCTGGTCTGGTTCGACAACAAGCTTCATATCCTCGAGCAGCAATCTATCTTGGAATTCCTAAGCTATTATTACAACAGCGGCCAATCCTGGAACCGTGAAGTGGTCGCCACATACAAACACAATGATTTCCGGGCCGGGGCCGGAATCCTGGACCTGGAACGGTCTCGCATGAGTGAGGCAAAAGATTTTCCCTGGCTGACGGATAATTCGATTGACTGGGATTCCTGGTGTGATGTACAGGAGCCGGAGTATAAATCGACTGACCGCCTGATTGACACATTAGTCGATATCGTCAGCAAGAACAGCTGCCTACTACTCAATATTACCCCCAAAGCCAACGGCGAAATTCCTCAGCCAGTGCAGGATCGTCTTTTGGAAATGGGTGAGTGGCTGAAGCTCAACAGCGAGGCGATCTACGAAACCAGACCCTGGAAGATTTTTTGGAGAGGGCCCCACCAAGGTGGTGGAAGGCCATCTGAGTGAACGCAAGAACAAAAACGCAACAGCCGAAAACATTCGATTTACGACCAGGGGCAAAACATTATATGCCATTGTGTTGGACTGGCCTGCTGACCGAACATGCCATATCAAATCACTTGGTACCCGGGCAAGGCTTCTCGATGGCATGACATCCGTACAATTGCTGGGTCATCAGGGCAAGATTGAATGGTCACGCAACGCCGAAACCCTAACTGTCAAAATGCCAGACCGCAAGCCATGTGATCATGCCTTTGTACTGGCAATTCGATAAATGCAACTTCAATAAAAGATATATGGGAAATGCTGCATTATAGAGGCTATAGCGTGCAGAATCGCCATCAGTGCCGATGGAAACAGTGAGCCGGACAACGGCCATAAGTGGCCAACGGGAGACCCGGATGACTGGGGAGCTACACCTGCTACGTTGGCCATATTGGCGAAACTGCAGATGCAGAACAAGCTCGTGCACTATTCATATAACAATTTCATTGAAGCTCCGGCAGGGCCTGATGAGAAGAATCAAATGAAAATAGGGGCCGATGGTGCTATTCGACGCTGGGGTTTTGATGGCAAGTTGTTCTTTGATGTTACAAGAGATCCGGCTGCGGCCAGGAACCATTTGAAAGCAGAATTGGCGAAGTCTACTGCTGAGAACCGCCTGTATTTTATTCACATGGGGCCGGCGGAGTTCTTCTATCAAGTTGTCAAAGAGGTTGTTGACGAAGACCATGGGGCTGCTTTGGCGCACGTCTATATTGTATCTCACAGTGGGTATAACGACACTCACTTACGCCGTAACACGCACAACACCATACAGCAGGCAATCGAGTACAGTAAAAATCTGTTGAAGTACGTGAAGATCAAGGATCAAAATGGAGATTGGAATCCGAATGTCCTTTGGAACTCGAATGCCGATTTCTCTCCATGGTATTGGCTGCGCGACCATAGTGATCCGAACATGAAGTGGCTGTATGAGAGAATGCGAGCCCACGCCTACGGGAAGGCTGATATTTCGGATGCTGGCATGGTGTTTTGGCTGCTTCTTGGAGATGAGGATGGTAGCCCTTCAAAGTTCAAAAAGTTCATCGGAAATGGAATCCCCACGAATACAGAGCGGTTGCCGAGGCCACCGGCTGGATACCAGTGGCAACTCATCGAGATTCTATCGGATGAGTTCAACGGCAATTCTCTGGACAAGTCTAAATGGATTCCGCGTCATCCCTATTGGAGTGGAAGGAACAGCCGACATGAAAAGTCGAATGTTTCCGTCACGGATGGGAATCTGCGGCTGAAATCTACACTGCGTGAAGGAGCTGGCGAGATCAAGGCCTCCACAGTCACGGCAGCGTGCGTGACGTCCAGGAATCGCAACTGTACTGCCGGATACTATGAAGCCCGGATCAAGGCTTCTGATCTGTCAATGACTACGGCCTTCTGGTTTCAGGGTAAATATTCCGAGATTGACGTGATTGAAAATATCGGCCGTACTTCACTGGAAGAGAACCGATGGATTGATGATACTATGATGATAAACACCCACTTCTTCCGCAGTGGATGGAAGAAGGATATCGCCACTCCGAGGAAATGGAAAATGCCCACACGCGCCCGCGACCGATTTCACACCTATGGTATGTGGTGGAAGGATGCTAATACTACCTGGTTCTATCACGACGGCGTTAAAGTTGCAGAGATAACACACGGTGGGGCTTTCGACGAACCTCAATACATGTTTTTTGATACTGAAGTTTTTACCTGGCATGGCTGGCCGACAAAAGAATCTCTGCTGGATCCCAAGAGGAACACGATGCTGGTGGACTGGATACGTGCCTGGAAACTGGAGAAAATCCAACAGAAATAGCATTGAAATAGAGAAATGGAATGAATACAAAAATCAGATTAGCGCCTTGGTGAACACTGGGCTGGAGATTGCCGCCGTGACCATGGCAAGGTCCTTAATGAACTCGCGACACGTTTTTAGTCGCCCGCCCGACGGATTTCTTTGTTCCATTTCATCTCCCTTTCGAGTTAAATCATAATAGAAGTGTCCGAATAACAGTGCTGATGCAGTATATTATCAACGCCCTTATGATTCAAGGATGGATTACCAGCAGCTCTTGCTTGAAGTTCTGTACATCCATGAGTTCAGATAGGAAGGAGCGCATTACTTTATGCGACCAGACATACCTCTCCTCATAGTCAGTAGCTGCCTGCTTGGTATAACATGTTTGCCCACTCGGGCCCAGGACTGGCCCCAATGGGGTGGCTTACCTACTCGTAACATGCTTTCTGATGCACGCCATATGTCCATATCATTCGATCCTGGAAAACTCAAACCGAATGCATCTGGTCAAACCCAGGTGGATATGTCTTCTACCAAGGGCATCAAATGGGCTGTACGTTTAGGGAGCCATGCCTATGGCAATACTGTAGTTGCAGATGGCCGGGTTTATGTCGGTACGAATGATGCTTCCTTGCACGATCCCCGTTTGCAGAAGACTCGAGGCGGACTCATCCTTTGCCTGGATGAGCAGAGCGGAAGGCTGCTTTGGCAACTCATTGTCCCCAGGTTTCGCACCACCCTACGAGACTTCAACTACGATGATATGAATCTCGGCATATGTGCCTCCGTTACAGTCGAAGGAAAGCGTGCCTATGTCGTTAGTAACCGCGGGGAAGTGCTCTGTCTGGACGTTGAGGGACAGGCAAATGGCAATGACGGCCCCTTCACCCGTGAAGCGCAATACATGAGTGGGAAAGAAAAACCAGACTTTTCCCTGCGGGCTACCGATGGGGATATTATCTGGCTCTACGACATGATTAAAGAGTTGCCCTGTTGGCCCCAAGATGCATCAAGCAGTGCAGTTCTCGTTTATGATAACTATCTCTATGTAGGTACTTCTAACGGTGTGGACAATTCTCATCGTAACGTCCCGTATCCCGACACCCCATCCTTAATCGTTCTCGACAAAAAGACCGGCCGTCTCGTAGCTCAGGACAATGAAAAGATAGGCCATACCCTCTTCCATAGACAATGGTCATCACCATGCCTGGGAATCGTAAACGATCGCCCTCATATTGTTTATGGCGCTGGAGATGGTTGGTGTTATGCTTTCAAACCCTTTATGGGCTCCAGCCATACTGACAAGGTGGTGACACTCGAAAGAATATGGTCTTGCGATTGCAATCCGGCAGCCTATAAGTCCCGTCCCTACCAGCGAAGGAAATATCACAGCTTTTATAGCGATTTTTATGGTGAAGGTCCCAGCGAGATTATTGGGACGCCCGTCTTCTATGACAACCGTATATACATCAGTATCGGTCAGGACACGATGCATGGACGCGGCCCCGGAGCCTTGACGTGTATCGATGCCTTAAATGGTCATATTGTCTGGCAGTCTACTGAAATAGACCGCAGCCTGGCGACCATATCCGTAGTGGATGACCTCCTCTATGTTACGGACTACAGTGGCAATATTCATTGCCTGGATGCTCAAAACGGGCAACATCACTGGAAACTGAATACCGAATCCCCCATCTGGAGTTCCACGCTGGTAGCGGATGACAAGATTTTTGTGGGTACCGAAAAACGATATCTCTGGATCATGCAGGCAGGCAAAAAAAAGATTATTCTTAACAAAATCCGCTTCCCTCACAAGATCTATAACACGCCCATCGTCGCCAATGGCATGATGTATATCGCTAAGGAGCGATATCTATACGTCATTGGGAATTAACAAGGTAAGCCCTGTCAATTCTCACCACAGGCCTGTAACTGTCTCCTGCAAGATATCCTCTACATCTGAACAATGCCCCACCGACGCGGATACTGGTGTTACAATTTCCGACATCAGCTTAGAACTCATTAAGGGCCAAACAAGCTAAAGGAAAGGAATTGCTGGCTGGTTTTAACGCGCCCATTGATATTTTCGAAGAATTCTGACATTTTGCTGCTCGCGATAATGGGGCCATTATGAAGACAAGTTGTATATTTACGGTGGTGGCGGGAAAAGGCAAGGCTTCATTTAACTATTTCCACTACCGAGGACTTGAGTAATCTCTTGTTGTGTTTGGTCCGAAATATATTCAGAAGTCAGTTTCCGATACCGTTTACGACGTTCTGTGGTTTCCCGGCAAGAAAGGATGCTACGTTATCTACGGCGACTTGAAGCAGTCTTTTCCGAGCGGCCCGTGTAGCCCATGCAATATGCGGTGTTATGTAGCAGTTCTTGGCTGTGAGGAGCGGATTATGCTTTGTGGCTGGCTCAATGGACAGCACATCCAAGCCAGCACCGGCGAGCTTCTCGCCATTGAGCGCATCAGCCAGGGCTTGCTCATCAACCAACGGCCCTCGGCTCGTGTTGAATAGAAATGCAGTTGGTTTCATCAAGGCCAGCCGTTGTTTGTTGATGAGATTCGCAGTATCTGGCGTGAGAGGACAGTGCAGACTGATAACATCTGCATTCCGGAAGATATCCTCCAGTTTTACCATCTCGCATCCTTCGTGCTTCCCGGAAGGTGAAGTGATGTCATAGGCAATCACCTTCATACCAAACGCTTGCGCTAACCTGGCCGTTGCCTGGCCGATTCTCCCAAATCCAACGATGCCCATGGTCAGGCCGTATAGCTCAACGAGTGGCGTGTCCCAATAACAAAAATCCGGACATTTACTCCAACGCCCTTCATTAACAGTCCGGGCATGGTGACCAACGTTCTGGGTCAGGTTCAGTAGATGCGCGAAAACCATCTGAGCAACCGACTCCGTCCCATAGGTCGGAACATTGCTTACCGGAATGCTGCGATAGCGTGCGGCATCAACGTCCACCACGTTGTATCCAGTAGCCAACACACTGATGTACTGCAGATCGTCGAGCTCTTCTATAATCTTCCAGGAAAGAATGGTCTTATTAGTGAGGACTATCTCTGCTCCGGCCGCACGGCTTGCAGTATCTTCAGCAGCCGTGCGATCATAGATCGTGCATTCACCCAGGGCCTCCAGGTCCTTCCACGTCAGATCTCCGGGATTGAGAGTATGTCCATCTAATACGACTATTTTCATTCTGTATCTCTCCGACTTGTAAGACGACGTCCCTTGCTGCTGGCTTCCACCGCGGCGGCGACACTTGCCCCTCGCTCGAAATCAACACCCTGGTCGGCCAGGCACTTCTCAAGTGCCGCCAAAAACAGCACTACATTGCTCAATGTGCACGCCGAACCCATTAATCCGATCCGCCAGGCCTTGCCCTTAAACTGCCCAAGACCACCACCGATTTCAATATTGAACTCGGTGAGCAACTGCTCCCGCACCTTCACATCGTCCACGCCGTCAGGTATGGCTACCGCGTTAAGCATTGGTAACTCAAAGCCCGCTTGAGCCAGGTATCCTATTCCAATCGCGGACAGTCCCGCTCTTAGGGCCTTGTGGTTCGCAAGGTGGCGCGCCCATCGTGTCTCAAGCCCCTCTTCTCTGACAATCCGAAGCGATTCAAGCAATGCGTAATTCATGTTAATCGGTGCCGTGTGATGATACAAACGCTCACTACCCCAGTACTTGCGGATCATTGAAGTGTCCAGATACCAGCTCTGGACTTTCGTCTTGCGATTCTCTATAGCCGCAACCGCAGCATTGCTGAACGTCACCGGCGCCAGCCCCGGCGGACAGGACAAGCATTTCTGTGTGCCCGAATAGCACGCATCGATCTGCCAGCCGTCCACATCGACCTTCATCCCTCCCAAACTTGTGACAGTATCCACAATCAACAATGCTCCGGCATCGTGTGCAATCCTGGAGATATCTTCCAGAGGCTGTCCCACACCGGTTGAGGTCTCGGCGTGCACAACACCAACAACTTTAGCCGGCTTGTCCTTGAGGGCATCGGCAATCTGATCAAGTGCAAAGACCTCGCCCCATTCGACCTCGACCGTGCTGACATCCGCTCCACACCGCTGCGCCACGTCGACCATCCGCTGCCCAAACACTCCGTTAACGCAGACAAGCATCGCGGTTCCCGGCTCGACGAGATTCACCACGCACGTCTCCATCCCAGCACTGCCGGTGCCGGAGACGGCAAATGTTAGCTCATTCTTCGTCTGGAACGTGTACTGCAGCAATTCCCGAATCTCGTTCAATATCTCTAAAAAGTCATGGACTCTGACATTATTGTCGTCTCTAAAGGGTGCGAGGACTCCGTCGAAGTAACCCCTAATAGCTCCATCTTCAGGCAAGACCAGTGCCAGATGGTGCCATTGACCGTCGAGCTGACCCTGGGGATTCTGGGCGGTACGGGTGTCAACTTTGTTGAGAAAGTTATACCCGGGGTATCTCACCTCAATCCAATAGTGCTCGGGGGGGCCCTTGTTGTCCGTGCGGAATTGCCAGGGACCTCCAAAGTAATATCGCCCTGTGAGTGGCAGGTCGAGCTTGATCCAGGCGGACAAGGTGAAGGAGGTTGTGATGGCAAAAGGTCCGTTCGTTTGCATGCCACTCTGGTTGATCTGTAAGACTTGACCTCGCTCGGGATCAGTCACGATCACAGCATTTCCCAACAGAACACCATCCATGCCGTTTCCGGAGATATCCTTTGGTGTTCCATCGTTAAACGTGTACTGCACAAGCGGTTGAGCCTGCAGCGACACACCGAAGATCCAGAGCAGGCCAAAAGCTCCAATTAGAATTGACTTCATCATCTCTTCCTTTCATACTTTAATTTATTTTCGACCAAGAATATGCTATCGCAATTCCATCTCTATAGAACTTACTGTGGATAGCTCTCAGTGCAAAGCACAGTATGCGCAGAACATTACTCCTCTATATTATATACCTAATCAACCCCCCTTTGTGTCAAGAAGAATTATCGAGTTATTTATGGGTGGGATACATTTCGAATCCAATTGCGATTGAGGTTGCTCATAATCTAAGATATAATGGTTACTGGGTACTGAGACGGAATCGTAGAACCTCTTCCCAGGCATTCCGGGTGATTGAACTGAACTTGTTCATCGGAGCAGGTGGGGGCTAATCATCAATACCCGGAGAGCCTCCGAGCCCGCTACTGGCACGCCATGTATCCACCTCAGCCCAATCTTCACTGACAGAATTGATGGGATCGACGACGACCAGAGAGTATCCTGTGCCGTCGGTATTTTCGTACCAGTCATCCTCATATCGGAAGTCATGTATTACCTGACCGGCAGCATCGAGAAGTCTGATTCTCTCGCCGCCATTGTCGAGCTTGCCGATATACTGGCCCGCGACATTCAGGCCTTGCCCGTACCTAGTCTCAAAAGCGGCTATGTCCTTGACGACGATAACGTAACCGCCGGCCGATAATTCCATGTCGGCGAAAGTGAAATTAATGCCCCTGTCGAAGCTTACCAGATTGAGGTTTATGGTCTGCGCTGTGATATTCTTGAGTTCTATATATTCTGTATTGGGATCACCCGGATCGCCCGTATCCTGCGGGTGGTACATAATCTCAGTGATGCGAAGACTCTCGGCTACCGGTCCAACAGAGAATCTCGCCTCGTTGAGCGCACTCCACTGGCCGGCCTTGAACACTCGTGTTTTAACGTGCCGACTACAATCGAAAGTAACTGGCCTGGAATACTCGAATGCATCTTGCGAGATAGCGCCTCCGGCCGTGCCGCCTCTGCTAAGCTCCAGCTCGACCGAAATCAGCAGGTCCGAGCTGTCACTGCCATTGTTCATGCCCTGGATTGCCAGAAAGTTGTCGAAAAGTCTGAGCGAACCAATATGCTCTGTGACATCAAAAACCATAAGGTTGGCTGCCCCTGAATCAGAATGGCTGCTGGTTCCGTCGGAATCCCAGTCGGGAATCTCCGTAAAGTTTTCCCGTTTGATTTCATCACCGTTGAGCCAGGCCACAAACGCATCGTCGTAACGAATCTTAAGCGCCAGAGAGTCATAGAAAGCAGGATCGACATCGAGCGTAAACGGTATTCGAATATAGCAGGTGCTGTGCTTGTTATACATCAGTGACTCGAGGTCAAGGCTGATCAGACTCTCATACCCGCTGCCAATCTCGTATCCAACTCCGCCGGGATCTCCCGATGATTCGGTCCAGCTCGAATCATCAAACTCCCCGCCGCCTCTCCAGTTCTCATCCACCGGACCGCTCGGTACAAGTACCTTCTTGAAGTCACTCTCTTCGATGATTGTGAGGCTGTTGGCCTTTTGGGGGGGAGAGGATATGCGGGGATCGGAGCCGTTGAGAGTATAGTAGACTATGCCCGATGAATTCGGATTAGACAGTGTCATTTGGAAGTCAGATGCTACGGGACCGCCGTAGATATTGAAGTCTGGAGGATCGATGTCTGGGTAGTAGCCCTCTTTTCGCAGGGAATCTACGAATTTGGCGACATTGTCAGCCATGAAGCCCGGTCCAATAGTCTCGGCCTCGGCGGCGAGCCAGTCGACATCTCTCGTTCTTCGCGGATAGCCCACGGTTAACAGCGAATCGCCCCAGCGGGCCGATTCAGCCACGATGGCATCGCAAATAAAGTTGTTGAGTGTAAGGTAGCGGTCTATGCAGTTCTGGTCGGTCAGCACACCGTCGTTGAAAAGATGCTTATAGGCGTGATCGGCGAAGAGCATCATGAAGTCGCCGTTTGCTCTTAGGCTGTGCCAAATTGCCGCGATCGTTGGCCCACCGCTGTTATTTCTACGGAAGCCTGGGGCCACCCAGCCGTTATTGTGCCCACGTGTAGTCTCCCATGACCACTCAGCATCCCAGAGAAAGTACTCGAATGGCCCCGGCGGGTCATTGCGGTTGGCGCCCCACCAATTGTTGCCCGGCCAGTCACCCACGCCCCCAAACCAGGACAGCATCACATAGTCGATGTATGACTCGATGTTCAGATATTCCTGCATCTCGGCGTAGTTGTCCGGATCCGACATATCCTTGTTGATCAGCGTATTCTTGAGGTAGTTGTAACGGGTCGCACTGCCACCGTGCGAGCCGCCGTGGCTGACCGAATAGTAATCTTCATCCTCGCCGCCCAGATATAGCGCGGCGAACGCAGCGTCAGGTCGTTCGACAGGATTATAAAGGCCCCAGTAGATACCGTTGATGTAGAGATGGACGAATGTCCCGTGCGATCCCACGCCGGACATGGCGATCTGCGTGTCCCGGAACCATTGGTCCATAGTGTAGGTGGTCTTGTCCGGGTTCCAGACCCTGGCCCAGGATCTGTTGTTGCCTCCGCGAAGGACAATCTTATTGATCGACTTGCTGGCCGAATCACCATTCAGCGGCGCCCTTTCGAAAATATCAGACTTAAATTTCGAATCCCCATAAGCTGCCCTGAAGTTCAGTCGCAAAGATCGCTTGAGCCGGTCATGACTGTGTGGCTCAACACCACAATCGGCCTGGATACTGTTGTCCGGGTCATACGGATAGATAAGCTCAATCGATGCCTGACTCTCGCCGGATCCCCAGTAGTAGGTATCCATGGCGGCTCGACCGGTGACCAGGGACATTGTGGGAATGGCTTTGAGCGAATCGACGATCATCGAGCTATAGACACTATCATTGACGACAACAGGATCCATCTCATAGTCGTGATTTGCGTACTTATTACTCCCAAGCCAGGTCCGGGGATTCGGATATCCGGGAATATTAGCCGGCTGCCTTACTACGTCTCGGGGGAAAATATAGGTGTGAGTGTCGATATTCGTTTCGAGCCAGCCCGGATTATATGCAATGGCGCGAACACAGGTGGTCGTGCTGATTGGAATGGCCCCAGTGTAGGTCAAGCCGTTTGTGGGACTCGGAGCTGTACCGTCGGTCGTGTAGCGAATTTCGGCCCCTTCGGTGACGGTTGAGATGGTAAGTGAGAAAGACGCATCATAGAAACCGCGATCTTGGCTGAATTTCGTATCAGCGACGTTGTCGATGAAGGCCCCATTGTTGGCCGCTTTGGGTGTGGAAAATACCATGTATTGCAGGTTCTGATCCCCATCGGGATAGCGACCATAGGATATGTCGGTACGCTGATCTATGAAACTGAATCCGTCGATGAGAGTTCGGCCGTCACGGTCGAACAGAAGGATATCGTCACCGTCGGCATCCAGGCTGAAACTCGCATGCAGGCCGGAGTCCTGCTCATCCCCATCCACCCATATTAGCAGAAAGCGCTCTGCGGCAACGGTTGTAGTCCCGGGATTGTCATCGGGAATCATCCACTTCGTGGGATTGCCGGGTTCATCCGTCAGGTACATGCCGCCCATATCTATTGAATAGTCGCCGGCGTTGAAAAATTCGATCCAGTCATCGTACTCGCCCTGTAAGTCCTTGACGGTGTTGGTGTTCGAGGCCATGACCTCGTTTATGACCAGGGGCAAATTGGTTTGATTCCCGTTATCCGCCAGGACGCCCAGATCAGACATGTCAGTTCTTAGTGCTGTAACCGCGATAATAATAAGTGCGATTTTTCTATACTCGTCTCTCACGCACGACTCCTCTACAGGCAACTACATCATCACCAATAAAGCCATTGGCCAAACTTGATACACGAAACACCTATCTGTGTTGACTTGGCAACATGTCCTGATGTTACCTTTATATTATAGCAGATTTACCACAGGCTCGTCAATGCTCTTAGATGCGGTAGCCCTGGGATTTCCCAAAGTAGTTGATGACAAAAAGGCTGAAACTTGATAGCATGAAACCTATTATGACCACCTAAACCAGTTTAGGCCGTTAGACAGACGCTGCGGCCAGTGACTTTTGTGTGGACCGCGGTGACCGTGTTTAAGAAAGGAGACTTCGAATGAATCGTCGAGAGTTTACGAGAAACAGCGTAATGCTCGGAGTTGGCGCCTTAGCCGGCTTTCCAAATAGCAGCAAGGCCGGCAACCGGACCCAATCCGATGACTACTACGAGGAGCCGGCGAAGAAATTGCCGATCAGGAAATTTGATGTTGTTGTCGCCGGCGCCGGTACGGGGGGCGTTGTAGCAGCTCTTGCGGCCGCTCAGCAAGGCGCCAAGACCATGCTGATTGAAAGGAAAGGATATACCGGCGGAACCGTCACCGAGGGCGGCACCGCGCTTCACAGCTTCTATAATCTGTGGAAGGCCTTTCCCGGCGTGAAGAAACGTCAGGTAGTAACGGGGATTCCTCAACAGATCATCGACCGTTTGATGGCAGTTGGCGCCTGCTCGGGACATGCCGAGATGGTCAGAGGGTATGATTATGATTCGGTTTGCACTGCGATCGATACTGAGCTTTACAAACTTGTCACTATGCAAATGCTCGATGAAGCGGGAGTCTTCATCGCCGTAAACACGCTGCTTACCGGCGCTATTATGGACGGCAACCGTATCAGGGGTGCAATAGTCGACAGCCGGTCCGGCAGAGAGGCGATCTACGCCAAAGCGTTCGTAGATTGCTCGGCTTACGGCGACATGGCCGCATTCGCCGGGGCTGATTACAAAGTCCCCAACGATTATGCCTGCTGCAACAGCATTGGTCTTGCCAACGTGGATATAGATGGATATGTCGCGCATCTCGAAGCCCACGGCGGGTCCAATCAGCTTGCCTACGGCATCCGTAGCGGCCAGCCCGGGAAAGTTGTACGTTTCAACGGCGGCCTGGGAGGTGAGTTCCAAAAGGAGGCGAGGAAGATAGGCATGTCCTCGATGATAACCACTGTTTACGACAATTACCTGATGTTCGTCAAGTGCAATTTTAAAGTTCCAGGCAGCGTCATCAACCGCGACGATATGGCCAAAGGCGAGCTTGAAGTGCGAAAGCGCCAGGCGAAGGCAGTGGAATTGTTCAGGAAATATGTCCCTGGTTGTGAAAAGGCTTTCATGGCCCGGACCAGCCCAACACTTAACATCCGCCGCGGCAGACTCATCACCTGCGATTACGACATAACCCATGAAGACGTCATCGAGGGCAGGCACTTCGATGACGACGTAATGTCGTATGGCTTCCATGACAGCGCTCCGCGATACCAGGTTAAGAACGGTGGCACATACGGCATTCCGTACCGAGCACTTCGCGCTGAAGGTATAGAGAACCTGCTCGTCGCAGGTATGATGATAACCTCCGACCATAGGCCCCACATGTCCACAAGAAACACGGTATGCTGCATGGGGCAAGGCCAAGCGACCGGCACAGCCGCGGCTCTCTGCGCCAAGAAGAACTGTGGGACACGTGACCTGCGCTATAGCGATCTGCGTGCGGCCCTCGTAAAAGGCGGCGTCTATTTCGAAGGCTGAGGCTTCGTTGAACGGTTTCTACGCTTCAACAATATATAGGCTGCTGGAGTCCAACTTTGTATCGGGTGGGAGATGCGGACATGTGTGAACAGCCGCTTTATGAATCCAGGCGATTGTTTATGTACTTGTAGTAGCGAATCAGGTGATTCAAACACTCCCATTTGACAGACTTGACAAAGCGTTCAGCATAATAATTCAAATCAAGGCTTCGATTGGGAAACTGTAGCACTTGTACTCCAAAGCTTTTTAAAATCTCATGAAATCTTGCTGTAGTATACAATGGATCACGATCATGGATTAGATATCGCTTTCGGCGATAATACTCCATATCAGGCCTTCAGCCCCAATACTTCGTTTCCGTGCGGTTTCTGATATTTTTCGTTGTAACTATTGCGTTCAAGAGATATAATATGGTATTATCAGAGTTAAGTAAAATAGCTATATACATGGGTATGAGTATGGCTGGTAAAAAAAACAACCGGAGACTATGATGCGAAATACGAGACACGTTCGAGGCTTTACGCTTATAGAGTTGTTGGTTGTTATAGCAATCATCGCGTTGTTATTAGCCATCTTACTTCCTGCATTAAACAGGGTAAAAGAACAGGCAAAACAAACACGGTGTTTGGCCAACCTCAAGCAAATCGGTCTGGCAATGCATGCTTACGCAGGCGATTACGATTACTTGATTCCAAGGGCGGAATTACGGGGTAATGTACAAGGATACGATATAGATATGCGATGGCCCGTCCTCTTCATGCCCTATTTAGGTTCAGTAACCAAAGGCATCGATGATCTCGAAGAATATTTTGAGGTAGAGATATTTGATTGTCCGAGCTACCCGGAAAAGGAACAAACCGTCGATTATTGCATTAACGCCTTCAACTTGAAGGGTTCATTGACCGAATCCTTTGGATTCTCCAAGATGGATGACTTTCCCCGCCATACAACAACAATATATCTGGCAGACTACGAATATGATCCCGATTCAGGTCAAGTTCAAATAATACGCAAAGACGATCCCCCAGATATGATTAAGACGAAGATGCAGTGGTTGGATGTCTGGAATTCTGGTCATCTGCCGGCGTCCCCGGATGGTACGATAAATGCTGGGCGACGAGTGGCGCTTGATCGTCATAAGAAATGGATTAACGGCTTATTTGTAGATGGCCATGCCGGTAAGATGCGTCCACTTGAGCTTACTGTGTACGATTTCGGCTTACCGGCAGATATGGTGGGCAATTAGAGCTAACGTTCGTGGAAACACCATAAAATCGTATGCAAAACAGGAATAGGTTAAGAGTTATTACTCAAAATCGGATTTTCAAAAGTAAGAGGAATAGGGTGGAAATTCCTTTTTGAATTTGGTACTATAATACTATAGAAAGTATGTGAGCATCGCGATGCGGCGTGTTTCGTGAATCCCAGTCAAAATTTCATGTTATTTGTGAAGGAGGATGATTATGTCCAGGACAATAATTATTGGCCTTATAGTATCTGTCGTGGTACTCTTGGCAGTACCGACCCAGGCGGAATTCTATGGTATGTCCGATTGGGATGTGCTTGTTGAGGCTCCTGATGGTACTATTGGCAACCCCACTGTCGTGCAAATCGATGGAAATCCGCCTTATCCTTTCAGAGGTTTCACCTTTATTGACGCAAATATCCCGCTTGAAGACATCGTGGTGGCCGAAGAAATCACAATGCAGGAGATCTCGATTGATCCTGCCAATCACGATAATCCCGGTGACGTCCAGGATTTCGATCTGGAAAGCGGCCTTCCGCGTAGCGGTCAGTCGGACCCCAAAATGTATGTCCGGAACTGGGGTGGATCACCCACATGGCAGGACACTAACGGTGAGTTGTTCGACTTCTTCCTGTTCGAGTACGGACGCAATGACGAATTCACGATCCAGCCTATCCTGCCCGGTCCGGGCGGCAGTGAGATCCTGGGTGAGCCCGTGGTCGTGCCAGCGTCCACGTGGCTTCCAAGCACCGCAGGTGAGCCGGATATTGCCCTGACCGGCCAGAGTTTCAACGGGGGCCAAACACTTGGTGGCATCGCCTTCAAGGTAACTGACTTGAAAGACGAGAACGGAGATCCCCTAACAAATGAATCAGTAATCCTTGGCCTATTGTACATCAACGGCGGAATGGACCCATCCGGATTTTATGCTACTAAAGGCGTGCCAAAAGGTCCGGAATCCGCACATGACCCTTCGCCCATAGATACTGCTTTGTTAGTGCCGGCGGATGTGGTCGTCAGTTGGAGTCCCGGTGCCGATGCAACGCAGCACACAGTCTATCTCAGCGCGAATCAGGATGACATCACCAATGACGTCGGTGGTGTTACCGTTATCGAAAACAGCTACGATCCAAGCGGCCTGCAGAACGGCGCAACCTACTACTGGCGCGTAGATGCGTCTGACGGTACGACCGACGTCAAAGGTGACGTTTGGAGTTTCACTACTATACCCGCAGGTCAGGGTGGGCTAAACGGAGAGTATATCCAGGGTGCGGATAACCTGGTAGGCAATCCGGTAATAACCCGAGTGGATCCTGTTATCGACTTTGACTGGAATACAGAGAGTCCCGGTACAGGCATAGACCGTGAAGCTTTTACGGCACGCTGGCGGGGCACGCTGACCATCCCGGCAACGGATACTTATACACTGATCGCCAACAGCAACGATGGAGTAAGGGTATTCCTTGACGGCGCTGAAATCATCGAGGACTGGAGTAATCATAGCTTACGAGGTGCGAATGCTACTCTCGAACTACAAGAGGGAACCTATTCGATTCGCATCGAGTACTACCAGGATTCGGGTGATGCTGAGTTGTACCTGCTTTGGCGGAGTTCCCGTATTGAGCAACAAATCATCCCGTCAATGATGCTCAGCGCCATTTTGAGGGCAGAAGTAATCTCACCGGCCAATAGTGCCGGCGAGGTTTCACAGGCGCCGCGTCTCATGTGGCTGCCAATAAGCAGTAACGCTGGACACGATGTCTATTTGGGTACAGACGCTGCGGCAGTGGAAGCAGCCGATACGAGTACTGCTGACATCTACAAAGGACAGCAGGTTGACACCTCGTATCTTCTTGAGGATCTGGATCTGAATACAACCTATTACTGGCGGATCGATGAAGTTGTCGGTGGTAGCACCACTAAGGGCATTGTCTGGAGTTTCACTACTTCCAAGGTGGTTGTAGTTGACGATTTTGAGAACTACACAGATGAGATACCTAACGAACTATGGCGAACGTGGTTAGATGGTATAGGATATGAAGATCCTGCACCAGGCAAAGCAGGCAATGGAACAGGAGCCGAAGTCGGTAATTGGCCTCTGCCGATTGCTGAATTGAATATAGTCAATGGCGGTCAGCAGTCAATGCCATTGATGTACAACAATACTGAGTCTCCGTTCCTGTCCGAGGCACATCACGACTTCGGCACCCCCCATGACTGGACGCAAGCTTTTGGCAAGACATTAGCGACTTTGCAACTGTCATACCGTGCTAACACACCTCCAGGTGATTTCAGCTATGATTCCGATTCCGAGACCTATACGATAGGTGGCTCAGGTGAGGGTATAGAAGGTACTGCAGACAGCTTCCGGTTCGTATATAAGCAGATGACCGGTGACGGCACAATCACAGCCCGGCTTATGAGCATCACGCGATTTGCTGACTGGACCCATTCCGGCATAATGCTTCGTGAGAGCTTAGAGTCAGGTTCGCCTATGGTCATCAGTGGTATCCGCGCCGGTGGCCAGGCGTACATGCGATGGCGTACAGCGGTCGATGTTGATGTGACGACCAGTCCATTTGTGCCGGAGTTCCCGGCGACACTTGTGATCCCACACTGGATACGATTAACACGGAGTGGAGACACATTTACAGCAGAGCATTCCACGGATGGCGAGATCTGGGAACAGGTCGGCGATCCCACGGCTGTCACGATGGGTCAGACATTATACGTCGGCATGGCGGTTTCAGCAGATCAAGCCGAAGAGGACATGTCGGTTAACACTTCGGTGTTCAAGCATTTATCTATCGACGGGACCGTGGATCAGCCAGGACCGCTGGAGAAGATCCTGGACATCGGAATGCCGGTCAATTCCAGCGAGGAAATGTATGCGATCATTGAGGACAGCGCGGGCAACTCTGCAATCATTACCAATCCTGAAGGGAATATCGCAACCAGGGCCTCGACCTGGACGTCATGGCAAGTTGCGCTGAGTGAAGCGGCCGATCAGGGCGTGGATCTTACCAATGTCCAGATGCTAAAGATCGGCATAGGCAGCAAGTTAGCCCCAATCGCCGGTGGTGTAGGTAAAATGTTCATCGATGATATTCGGCTATATCCGAGCCCATTGGTGCATCATTGGACGCTGGATGAAGATACTGCTGCAGGAGCAACAATTGCGGCTGACTCCGTCGGAGGCAAGGATGGCACCATTATTGGCGCAGTGACCGGCGCTGGTGCGATTGGAAATGCACTTTCTTTTGATGGCACATCTAACGTTGAGGTGGCTGATTTTTCAACAGCAGATTTGAAGAGCATGACAATTACATTCTGGATGAATCCGGAAGTGGGCTTCGCAACTACCGGCTCTTATAAGCGTGTAATCTCAGCCGCGGATAACTGGGAAGTTGTGATGCAACCTGATTCCGGCGTTCTTGGTAATAACTTTTATCAGAGCGGTGAAACCTATCCGCAAAGCACAGTTACTCCTGCCGAAGGTGAATGGACGCATGTTGCGATGACATCCGTGCTTGGTACGGCAGCAAATCCGGGCCGCATGGAGATTTACATCAATGGAGAATTAAACATTGCGGCTGATAATGCGGATGATGACTGGGCCGGCGGCACGGTTCTATTCGCCCATCGGCCCGGAAGGGGCGACAACGAGCGTTACAAAGGCCTCCTGGACGATATCCAAATTTACAGTGAGGTTTTATCACAAGCTGAAATAGAGCAGATTATGAATGAAAGGTAGCCTTACGATAGACAAAGTAGTCCACTAATTTGTACATTACGAAGCCACAAGGCTGCGGAATAAAAGTATTAAAATGGGCCCATGCCTGGGTTATTGGGCGTGGGCCCTTTGTCATTGATAAAAAGAGAGATGATTTCTTATCACACCGATTTTTCCGGCCATGGCCGTTCAAGGTGAATATAGTAAGATTATTGATATCGTAAGGAGAAAATCATGTTTGTTAAGTGTTTAAATGGGAAATTCCAAGTTTATCAAGTTTGCGGTGAACGAATTTGATTGGAAGACTTTTGGAGAAACGCATCCTGCGCCCTTCGGCGCTGATATAGAAGAACACAATAGTATGCGTGTACTGTAGGTGGCTAGGCTGAAGCCAATTTAAAGGAGATCTGATGAAGCATATCAAGTTGTTTATGGTTTGTCTATTAGTCAGCTGTGGCACGTTGCTTGATACGGCGGCGGCAAGTGAAACCAAAGTGCCGGTCAATGACCGTGCGGCGTGGATGGATGAGGCCAAGTTTGGCTTGTTTATCCATTGGGGGATTTATTCGAAGCACGCACGTGGTGAGTGGGTGATGAATCGTGAAAAGATTCCAGTTGCGGAGTATTCCAAGTTGGCTGAATCCTTTAATCCGGTGAAGTTCAATGCCGATCAGTGGGTGGCGGTTGCTAAAAATGCGGGGATGAAATATATCACCATCACGAGCAAGCACCATGACGGCTTTTGTATCTTTGATACGGCGGTGGATAACTATAATATCGTCGATGGCACACCGTTTAAACGCGATGTTCTCAAAGAGCTAAAGGAGGCTTGCGATAAAGCGGGTATCAAGCTCGGATTTTATTACTCCCATGCCCAGGACTGGTATCACCCCGGCGGAAGTGGCCGAAAGTGGGATCCGGTCCAGAAGGGCGATTTCCGGACATACCTGGACATGGTGTCGATTCCCCAAATCAAGGAGCTGCTGACGCAGTATGACCCGACTCATCTCTGGTTTGATACGCCCCACGATATGAATGCTGAGATCGGTCGCGAATTGGTGGGCGTGGTTCGTTTCATCAAGCCGGATACGCTGATTAACAGTCGCCTGATGTATCATGGCAATCAGGTCGAAGGTCTGAGTCAGGAGCAGTTGGATGAGTTGGTGGATGTTGGCGTCGATTTTCTCTCCTACCGCGACCGTACGATCCCGGAACAGAGCCCTTGGGAATATTGGGAGACCTGCATGACACTCAATGGCTCCTGGGGTTACAATGCCAAGGATAGCCGATGGAAGAGCCCGGCCATAGTGATTAAGCAGCTGGTGGAAGTGGCTAGTAAAGGTGGCACGTTTCTGCTGAATGTCGGACCGACTGCCGAAGGCGAGATTCCGCAGGAGGCGGTTGAATGCCTTGCCCAAGTGGGAGACTGGTTGAAGGTCAATGGTGAAGCGGTCTATGGTGCAACACCTACTCTACTGAAAGGGGCGGGAGATTTTGCGAAGGTTGATGAAGCAGCCCACGCCGCCCTCGAAAAGGAAGCGTTGGCGACCAGTGCCGGTAAGGCGAAGAAGGGCCATAAGAGCATCGACTATGCCTGGCTGGCGACCGGACGGCAAGGTAAGCTCTATATTCATCTGTTTAAGTGGCCCAACGAGTCACTGGTTCTGTCCGGCCCAATCGGCCAGGTCACCGGAGCCTATTTCTTGGCTGATCCGGCCAAGAAGCCGCTCAACTTTACTCAAACCGAAAACGAATTGATCGTTCGCCTGCCAGCTAAAGCTCTGGGAGCCAACGCCATGGTTCTCTGTTTGACCTTGAAAGAAGAACACTGATGAAAACCACCCTTATCTTGATATTATCAGTGGCCACGATGACCCTGTTGCTATCGGCTCAGGTGGTCTCGCTCAAGCCTAACTTCCTCTTTTAAAACAGGAGTACATCGAATGCGAATAATGAGTTCACTTTTCGGATGGGTCGGAGCCTTAGATCAAATGGAAACAAACAGCTGACGCCCTCGATCTCGATTCGATAGGATGGCAAACCGGAGAATACGACTTTGCGATCGAGATGGTCTTTGAGTGATTTGAAACCGGTGCTAAGATTTGAAAAGGCCTGATAAATAGGATTATAGAAAGGATGAGAACGGATGAACATGTATACGCTAAAACGAGTGATACCTTTGTTTCTGCTCGCCCCGTTGTCCCTGATGGCGGCGGAGATTTACGTTACCCCGACAGGCCACGACTCGAATCTCGGAACGGCATCCGCTCCGCTGAAAAGCCTGGCGGCGGCGCGTGATGCGGCACGTACGTATGCTGGAAAAGGGGCTGTTACAGTTCATGTGGCTGATGGAACCTATTACCTGCCCGAAACGTTAGTCTTTGCGCCGGAAGACTCGGGTTCGGCTCGTTACCCTGTGATCTATCGGGCTGACAACGAAGGTCAGGCGATACTCAGTGGCGGTTCGAGGCTTTTGCCGCAATGGACGTCTTATCGGGACGGTATTTTTCAGGCCAAGACACCCAAGGATCTGGACATCGATCAGCTCTTTATCAACGGTAAGAACCAACGAATGGCGCGCTACCCGAACTATGACGCCAGCAAAAAGACCGAGGCCTACCAAGGTTTTGCCGCTGATGCCTTTTCCAAAGCGCGTGCCGCAGGGTGGGCTGATCCCGCTCGTGGTTATATCCACGCTATGCATCGTTCTCGCTGGGGTGGCTATCACTACCGGATTACCGGCAAAGATTCCGATGGCGAGGTTATGTATGAAGGCGGATGGCAGAATAATCGACGATCCGGTATGCATGCTGGTTTCCGAATGGTGGAAAACATTTTTGAGGAACTCGATGCGGCTGGTGAGTGGTATCATAATACCAAAATGGGGATCCTCTATTATAAGCCAGAAGCGGCGACTGATCTGAACAAGGCGGTGGTGGAGGTGGTTCGTTTAAGCCATCTGATCGAGTTTCAGGGTTCGGTCAAAGCTCCGGTTCGGTTCATTACGCTGCAAGGTTTTGTCGTGTGCCATGCGGCCCGCACCTTTATGGATACAAAAGAACCCATGCTTCGTTCCGATTGGGCTATTTATCGCGGTGGAGCCGTTATGCTGACCGGCACCGAAGATGTACGTATTCTCGATTGCGAGTTCGATCAGGTCGGTGGCAATGCCGTGTTTGTGAATTGCTATAACCGCCGCACGCTGGTCAAGAGCTGCCACATCCACGATGCAGGGGCCAGTGGCGTGTGTTTTGTGGGCGATCCCAATGCAGTGCGCAATCCACTTTTTGAGTACGGTCAGAAAAACGATCTCGCGCAGATCGATCGTACAGTTGGCCCCAAGACGGAAAACTATCCTGCGCTCGGTACTGTGGAGGACTGTTTGATTCATGGCATTGGCCGTGTGGAACGTCAGCCGGCCGGCATACAGATTGAAATGGCCATGAAAATCACTGTACGAGACACCTCTGTTTATGACTGTGCCCGTGCTGGCATCAATATTGGCGATGGCTGCTGGGGCGGCCATTTAATAGAACGTTGTGATGTCTTCGATACAGTACTCGAAACCCACGACCACGGCTCCTTTAATTCCTGGGGACGTGATCGTTACTGGAGAAGTGACAGGAATGCTTCTCAGAAGGCAATTGATGTGGAGCCCAACCTCCCATTCCTGGATGCCATGCACACCACAACCATTCGCAGCAGCCGCTGGCGTTGTGATCATGGATGGGATATTGATCTCGATGACGGGTCCTCGAATTACGAGATTTACAATAACCTGCTATTGAACGGTGGTCTCAAGTTTCGTGAAGGATTCAGTCGGCGCGCATGGAACAATATTATGGTCAACAACAGTTTTCACCCGCACGTCTGGTACGTCAACAGTGGTGACGAATTTTACTCAAATATTGTCATGACAGATGTCAAAGGCATTCGTGCGCCCACGAAAACCGCTACCGGCAAATACATCGATAAAAATCTGTTCTTTGTATCCGATCCCGAACATAAAGATAAATATGCCGAACAGGGATGGGATTTGAATTCCATCGTGGCCAATCCTCTTTTTGTGGATCCGGTCAACGGAGACTTCCGCGTACAAGAAGGATCTGCAGCCTTTAAAATCGGTTTCAAGAACTTCTCCATGGATCAGTTTGGCGTGAAGAAAGCCCCGCTTAAAGCGATCGCCAAAACACCGGTGATTCCTGAGTTGGGCGCCCATTTAAAAAGCGACAGAGATGCCAAAGCACCGGCAAAGAAGGTGGTCAAAGCAAACAAGGCCTTCTGGCTCGGAACAACATTACATGGTCTTGAGGGTGAGGCGTTTTCCGCCTACGGCGTTAGCAAGGAAGATGGCGGCGTTGCCTTAACAGTGGTTCCGAAAACATCGGCTGCGGCCAGGGCCGGATTGCAGACCAACGATCTGATTCAAGCGGTGAACGGTCGCAAGGTCTCCAGCACAGATCAGCTCTTCAAAGCACTGGTCGCAGCCGGATCCGCTCCGTTGAAGCTCAAGGTCATGCGCAATCAGCAGGCCATGGAACGAACCATAACTCAGCATCCGTATATCGAAATTGAGACCGCCTCCACCATAGGCGGATTTACGAAACTGCCACTGCCGACATCTGTCGCAGGTACTGTTGATGCCAACCAACGAACCAATAATGATCCTCTGGAGTCGCTGGTCGACGGCCAGCTCGCCAAGGGCTACGGACCTGTGTTTGGAAACGGTGTTCAAGATGGGGCTTACAAAATGGATCTGGGCAATGTGCAGCCTGTGACGGCGATCACCAGCTGGTCTTTTAGTAGGGACCAACGCGGTATGCAAAAGGTGACGCTTTACGGTAGCAATGCAACACAAGATCCTGGTTGGGATCTGTCTAATTATACACCACTCGGTACCCTCGATACGAGCGAAACAACCGGCGCCGTCTTCACGGCTGTTTCTTTGCGTGCAGCATCCGGGCAGACGCTTGGCCAATTCCGCTGGATCGTGTGGAGCATCTCACCAGTCACGTCCGTGGGTGGCGGCGAAAACACCGCCTTCCAGGAACTCAGTGTCGAAGAATCATAACCAAACATCCTATTCATCCTTGCGGATGACCAGTCGCCGTTTGACCTGAATATCTATGATCCTAACTCGCCGTTGGAAACTGCCGGTGCTCGACCATTTAGCAGCTGAAGGTGTGGTCTTTGACAGAGCATACCATATGGGGGCGTGGGCTGGCGTCGTGTGCACACCCTCCCGCCATGTGATTATGAGCGGGCGCACGGTCTGGCATATTCAGGGGAAGGGAAATCCGCATACGGGCAAGCCTTTGGTTCTGGGCCATTTTTCATTGGGACCTAAATTGAAATCCATCCCAATATCCGCCGTTTATCGAGTATCATAGTTTTAGGTGAGAAGTGAAAACAATGAACATTAAATCATATATTCTGGCGGTATCGTTCATAAGAAGACAACACTCTTAAGTACAGAAATATTGTGTTGTATATCTCTTAAGTTGTTAAAGAGCAAGTTTTTAAAGAGATATCAGGCTATTTTTATTCTTGTCAAAAAGATAAAAAGTCTCAAAATTTAATGTTTTTTCTATATGAATGAGGTGATACTTAGATTATTGTATTAAACAAAAATGAACAATATTAACAGTTAAAAAGCTAAATGTGACTTTCTGTAGTCGAAAGTATTGGGTTCGGACTGTGGCCAGGCCCATGATGCGATTGTCCTTGTTCCTCTGACCAGTAACGAGAGTGAATTGGAGGTTATAGAGATGGCAGCAAGACACAAAACTGGATTGGTATGTTGTGGCTTATTATGCACCCTGTTCTGTGGTTTCCTGATGGCCGCAGAAACGGATTCGACCTGGTCTTATGCGAAGGAAACGCCAGAGCAGCACGCGGCACGACTGCAGTGGTGGAACACGGCACGCTTTGGGATGTTTGTTCATTGGGGGATCTATTCGGTTACTGGTGGAGAATATGGGGACAAGCCGATAACTAACAGTGCCGAATGGATGATGAACAAGGGGAAGATTCCGATCGCGGAGTATGAGAAGTTTGCCGATCAGTTCAATCCCACTCAGTTCGATGCCCAAGCCTTCGTGAAACTGGCCAAGGATGCGGGTATGCGATACCTGGTCATCACAGCCAAGCACCACGACGGCTTCTCCATGTTCGGTTCCACCAGTAATTCCTACAATGTGGTGGAAGCCACCCCGTTCAAGCGTGACATTATGATGGAACTGGCCCATGCCTGCCGCGACCAAGGGATCCGCTTCGGGTTCTATTACTCGCAGTGCCAGGATTGGCATCATCCCGGCGGTATGGGATACAATTGGGACAAAACAATGCAACGCGTTAGCTTTGATGAATACGTACGTGAAAAGGCGGCCCCTGAGGTTAAACAACTACTCACCGAGTATGGCCCCATCGGGATTTTCTGGTGGGACACCCCCCGGGACATGAGTAAGGAATCCTTCGATAGTCTCCATTCCTTGACCGCCCTACAGCCCGGTATTATTACGAATGATCGTCTGGGCAAAGACCACGAGGGTGATTACAAGACCTTCGAGCGCAGGATCCCGAGGAACGCTCCGCCGAATCAGGATTGGGAGGTCTGCATGCCCATAAGCGGCAGTTGGGGCTACAAACGTTCCGACAGAAATTTCAAGTCGATCCCCACGCTCATTCGTAACTTGGTGGATATTGTCAGCAAGGGAGGCAACTACCTTCTCAACGTTAGTCCCACGGGCGATGGCACCCTGCTGCCTGAATCGGTCGAGCGTCTCAAGGCCATCGGCCAATGGATGAAGGTCAACAGCGAATCCATCTACGACACTACGGCCAGTCCCTTTACGAGGCTGAGTTGGGGCCGCTGTACCAAGAAAGAGTATGTCGGTGGAATCACCTTGTATCTACACGTGTTTGACTGGCCCGAGGATGGGAAACTGCTGGTGCCCGGGCTGAAGAACAAGGTCCAGCAGGCCTACCTAATGGCCGATTGGCAAGCCTTGGAGACTCGTCAGCAAGATTCAGGTGTTGTGGTGTCCCTGCCACCTCAGGCACCGGACGACATTGATAGTGTGGTGGTGATGAAGGTCGGTGGCGCATTGGATATTGAAGTCATTTTGCCCATGCCCCAGAAAGACGGCTCACTGGTTTTGTCGGCCGATCTGGCCGATATCCATAATAACGAAGGCAGCAAAAACGCGGACATACAACACCATGATGGACGTCCCCATATAGGTTACTGGACAGATGCCCGGGCCTGGGTGGAATGGTCTTTTAGAATCGAGCGACCGGGACGCTATGAGATCTGGGCCGAACTGGCCATACAGAATGAGAAAAGCCGCTTCCGCTTGGGTCTGCCGGGTCAGCAAGAATCCGTTGAAGTCCTTTCTACCGGAGGGTATGGCAATTATGTCAATAAGTCACTATGTGAAATAATCATTAATAAAGCTGGTGAGTATACCCTACAAATCAAACCCGAAAAGGACCTTTGGCAACCCATTAACCTCCGGCAACTGGTGTTGAAGTTGAGGTAAACAGGGAAGAGATGCTAATGTGGGCTATAGTTAAACTCACCGCCAATACTTAACTGTTGTCAGGCATTGTTTGAGATACCCAGAGCCAATTTTTCAAAAAAAGTATGAGGTTTAATTGAATGAAAAAATGTGTTGTTGGTTAGCGTTAGTTAGAATGAAGCACTTATGTCAATTGTTGAAATTGCAAAATTAGCAGGTGTATCCCACACCACAGTATCTCGTGTCATCAATAACGAGGGAAATGTAAGCTCTGAGACTGCAAGCAAAATCAGGGCAATCATGAAAGAAATAGGATACGTACCCAAGCCTCCAGCGATGCGGCGTGGTCCACGTCGTATAAGAGATGCTGGCTTTAAAACGGGTAATATTGCTTTTTTAACATCCAGCGAAAGTCTTAAGATCCTTTCCAATTCTCCTATTATGGCAAATGTGTTACATGGTATTGAAGAGGCCTTGGCTTCCCATGGTATGAGCATGGTGCAGGGGGCTGTGGGTGTGAAGCGACCTTTACCACCCATTGTAGCCAAAGGAGGCGTGGATGGCGTGATTGTGTGGCCTCATCTGGACGATGTGTCGTCTGACGCTATCGAGATTCTACGTGGTTACAAGGTTGTCTATGTCATGAGTGGGGCGCGTGAACGGCTCTCCGCAGACCGGGTACGTGTTAACCATGGTAAAGTTGGCCGGTTGGCTGCCAATTATTTGGCGGGCAAGGGCCACCAAACGATTGCCTATGTGACTCCGTCGTCTCTGATATCCAGGATTAATCTGTGTGATCGCTGGGCGGCGTTTTCGGCATTGGCAAAGGAGCATGGCCTCAATGTGCGGCAGTGTGTGATTGAACAGTCTCATTTCGACCTGATGGAAATCGACAGGGATCGTGATCTTTTGATCCAAAAGACTCTGGATCAATTTTTGGCTCAAGGTGAACGGCCCACAGGTATATTTGTGACCTGTGATGCCCTGACTGCAAAAATCTACCCGATCTTGAAAAGTCTGGGCATACGGATTGGCCGTGATCTTGAGATTATCTCGTGCAACAACGAGATCTCACTGTTGGCGGGTCTGGAGCCTCGTCCGGTTTCAATCAATATCCAACCCGAAACCATTGGAAAAAAAGCCGTCGAGCAATTGCGATGGCGCATTCTTCATCCAGACGAAGAAAGCCAGATCACAATAGAGGTGTCACCGAAGTTTCTCTATAATCCATCATAATAAGGAAGTGAAATGAGTCATATTGAGACATTTATGGGGTGGCTGGACCTGGAGCGTCCGGGGCTTGAGACAGTCAAAACCTGTGTGAATGAAAAGCAATTTGACCACGGCGCACGCGCGCTGTTGGACTATTACCGTGCACGAACGAATGTTCAGTATTTCGATGGTTGGGAAAGCCCCAATCCTGGTACTGCTTTCGACACGACCAAGGCGAATGTCATCTGCAACAATCATCTGGTGCATGTGGATCTTCCGGAAGACATTGATTGGCAGGCGGATCCAAAAGGTGATCCGGAATGGACCTACAGTCTGAATCGGCACGAATTTCTGACGGAGCTGGGGCGGGCTTACTGGTATACCGGAGATGAAAAATACACCCAATCCTGGAAACGATTATTGGGCGACTGGATCAAGGAAAATCCCATGCCCGACATGGAGTGGATGCTCAATGTGGACGGCGAGGTCAGTCGCCCTCACTTTATGAAGCAGGGGACCTGGCGTCCCTTGACCCTGGGCATTCGCATGTACACTGCCTTTGTGCCCTGTTTCTATCATTTCCTGCACTCGTTGGAATTCACCCCGGACTTTCTGGTGACAATGCTGACCAGTATGGTTGAGCATGCCCGGCACACGCGTCTCTACTATACACGTCACAAGAGCTATTTCAATGTCTCCCCCAACTGGGGCCTGATGGAATCCAACGGTCTGGCCCACATGGGCATTCTGTTTCCCGAATTCAAAGAGGCCAAGGATTGGCAATGTGAGGCCATGGGCCGTTTTGAAGAACAGATTCGTATGCAACTCTGCGCGGAGGGCATGCAAGTCGAACGGGCCTCCGGGTATCACTTGGTGTGCACTTTCTGCTTTATGCAGATACTGGACCTGGCGTTACGTAACGGGGTGCGGGTGAGTGATACCTACCGACAGAATGCGGAAAAGATGATTGATTTCGTAGTCAGCATCATGAAGCCGCATGGTGTGTATCCCATGCTCAAGGATGCGGACGAGAGTGACGTGTTTGGTGAACGTGCCTCCTATGGACTATGGGAGGATATCAACAACCTCAATATGCTGGAAGACCACAACGATTTACGGTGGGTACTGAAGGCCGGGGCCCGTCTGTTCAACCGGCCGGACATGCTGTGGATTGCCACACATGGTAAGCAGGGTGAAAAACCTCAATTAGGCTCAATTGCCATGCCGGATTCCGGATTCTGTACCATGCGTACAGGCTGGGAGCATGACGATCTGTATTGTGTTTACACCTGTGGTAAGTTGGGGGTTATGGATCAGAACTGTGTGCACGGTAATGCCGATGCCCTGAGTGTGGATGTCTCGGGTTATGGCGAGACCCTGTTGATTGACCCGGGGCGCTACATCTACGAAGGTCCATGGCGTGTCTGGTTCAAGTCCACCAGTGCCCACAATACCATCACGGTCGACGGCCGGGATTCCTCGGAGCTGGCCGATGAGTGGATGTTCAAGACCAAAGCGGAAAGCACCCTCCACGCCTGGTCAAGTACGGACAGTTTTGATTATGTGGATGGATCACATGATGGGTTTGAACGGTTGAATGATCCGGTGACCCATCGCCGTCGCGTCGTGTTTATTAAGCCTCGGTTCTGGCTGGTCGTAGACGACCTAACGGCAAGTGCCCAGCATCAATACAACCAATATTGGCACTTTGGTCCGGATGCCCAGATAGCCCAAGACCAGGATATGAGTGTCATCGCCTGCTATAAAAATGGGGCTGGGATTGTAGTTAAACCGGTCTTAACCGACGGCTTGTCCCTGCAACAGTACCGGGGTAGTCGCGATCCCGTTCAGGGATGGGTCTCCTATGATTATGCCGTCAAAGTAGAGGCCCCAGCCTTGCAATATAGTAAAACGGATCATCAAGGTACAACGCTGGCCACGCTGCTGGTCCCCTTCCAGGGCAAAGCCCCCGACGTTGCTGTAAAGGTGATTGGCAAAACACAGTACGAAGTGACCTGCGATGATGCGACTTTCATCATTCTCTTAGGTGATGGAACGCTGCAAACAGTGGGCGATTTTGAATTTGACGGAGACATGCTCTCTGCAGAATTTAACCAAAACGGCAAGCTGATCGATTTTTGTGCCGCGAAGGCCAGCCTGATCAAGTACAAGGGGCAGACGTTGCTGGATTCAATGGTGCGTCATAAAATTGATAGTTCTAACAACAAACAATAAAGATTAATGCATTGCATGACAGGAGAAAACAAGGTGTATGATTTAAAGAAGGATCCACAAAAGCGTGAGACATATATAAAAGAGATTCTTGCTAAGATGACCTTGGATCAGAAGGTCGGTCAATGTTTTACCATTCACTGGGGCGGCTCTATGGTCACACCTTATGTGATGGAAGCTGTGGAAAAACTGCATATCGGAGGACTTCGTGTGACCCCCTTCGGCCAGAATTCCCGCCGCGGCCAGCACTATCACCAGAGCTTGAATTATGATTATGACTATCCCCAGGGGTATAAAAAGATCAAGCAGAACCTGTTCATTCCCGGTGCGGCAGTGTATGTCTCTCCGGAGGAGTATGCCGAACGGCTGAATCAATTACAACGACTGGCGGCTGCTCGTACGCCGGGTATCCCGTTGCACATATCCATTGATCAGGAAGGGGATATCAGTCGTGACTTCAGTTTCGGCGGCATCAACCTGTTTCCATCCGCCATGGGCCTGACCTCTACCGGCGATCCGGCACTGGCCTATAAGGCCTGCAGGGCCGTGGCCCTGCAACTCAGTGCTATTGGCGTGACCAATCTGCACTCCCCAGTGCTGGATGTGAACATGAATCCAAATAATCCGGAAATCAACATCCGTGCCTATGGCGATGATCCGGATGTTGTTGCCGAGTATGCGTTGGCCTCGATCAAAGGTTATATGGACGGAGGTCTGGTGCCTACAGCTAAACATTTCCCCGGACGAGGGGACTCGGATATCGATGCCCACTATGCCGTGCCCAATGTTCCGGGTGATTGGGATCGTCTGGAAGCGGTGGAACTGAAACCCTATCGCCTACTCATTGAAAATGGTTTGCCCAGTGTTATGCTGGCCCATACGTCCGTGCCTGCAGCTGATCCGAGCATGCAGATTTCTACTGTGTCAACTGAGATTGTGACTGGTCTGCTGCGTGAACGTTTGGGTTTTGAAGGCGTGATTACTACAGATAGCATCACCATGGGTGCGTTAATGGAGAAATACGGCGTGGCCAAATCCTGCGCCCTAGCCTTCAAAGCTGGTTGCGACCTGGTGCTCAACAAGGTGGAAGACGAATTCCGTGACCAGGCGTGGTTGGAAACCAGGCGTTATGTGGAAGACGGCGAGATATCCGAAGAGCAGCTCAATGCCTCGGTTAAACGCATACTCACCATGAAGTACAACCTGGGTATGTTCGATACCATGGGCCAGGTCAAGGCCGATGAGGCCGGGGCTCCGATTCGTGATCGAGAGCTCATCGAGCTATCCCGGACCGTTGCGGAAAAGTGTTGTACGCTATTGCGTGACGAAGCGGGTCTGCTGCCGCTTAAGCCGGAACAGTCCGTGATGGTAATCGAACAACAGGTACTTGATGGGTACAGCGGTTTTGATGTGGCCTGTAACAACAAGTGTTTTAACCAGGCCATGGTTGAGCAGTCCAGGAACATCTACTGTGTGGACACCAAGTTCAAGGCTACTAAGGAAGATATCGATTTCTTGATGGACTATGTGGATGAGGTGGATGTGATTGTGGCAACCAACTACTACTGGCGACTCTGTCCAGCCAACAACACCGAACTGATTCGAAAACTGATTGCCATGGGCAAGAAGGTGATTGTGGTCACCAACTGTCCGTATGAGTTGGGTGCGGTGCCGGAGGCGATGACGGTTATCTGCAACTACTCTGTGACGCCGGAGAGCCTCAAGGCGGCGGCGCGCATGGTCTACGGCAAGCTGGACTCCCAAGGAAAGTGGATGCTTAAGCACTATGCCCAGCCCCTCAAATCCTCTACTGAGTCAAGCTATGAGATTAAAGGTGGCGTCACGGCTGACGGTGACAATGAAATTGATCAGGTGGTATTTTAATGATGCAACCCGGTTTGGTCTCAGTGACGTTTAAGCACAGGCCCTGTGAGGATGTGATTCACTATGCTCACAAGGCCCATCTGAAGTCCATTGAATGGCATGGCCAAAATCATGTGCCGCATGGTGATCTGGAGACCGCTCGTCTCATTGGACAGAGCACACGGGCTGCAGGACTTGCTGTGGCTGCTTATGGATCGTACTATGTGCTTGGGCAAAGCGAAGACATGGGACTTTCGTTTGACACGGTGTTGCAAACGGCTGAGGCATTGGAAACGCCTCTGATTCGTGTATGGGCTGGAGATCAAAATCCTGAAAATACTTCAGATGATCTCAGAACAGTCATTTTGGAGGAAGCCGGACGTGTGGCAGATATGGCTGCCGAAAAACGGATTAAAGTCGTCTTTGAATTCCATAAGGACACACTGACTCAGACAGGTACATCCTGTGCTGCCTTGCTGGATGATTTGGATCACCCCAATGTGGGTACCTACTGGCAACCCGCACCGGAGCTGGATGTGAACCGGAATCTGACTGAACTGCGAACCGTGCTGCCGTGGTTAGTGGGCCTGCATGTGTTCCACTGGGGTCCCACGCATATGGATCGACATCCTCTGGCTCAGGGCGAGTTGGATTGGGCCCGGTATATAGCAATGGCCCAGGCGTGTCCTGGGCTGTTAAATGTATTGCTGGAATTTGTTAAGGGAGGCACTGTAGAGCAGTTTAATGAGGATGCTGTAACATTGCACCAACTTTTGGCATAAGGAATATCGTATGACACATTATGACTACATTGTGATCGGATTTTATCTTGTCTTTATGTTCCTGTTGGGCCCCATCTACAAGAGCTTCAGCAAGACCTCAAGTGATTTTTTCCGTGGTGGCGGAGGTATGCTCTGGTGGGTAGTGGGCAGTTCGGCCTTTATGACGACGTTTACGGCCTGGGCCTTCACCGGCGGTGCGGCCAAGGCCTACGAAACCGGCACGTTTTTCCTGGTGATATTTGCCTGCAATGTCCTGTCCCTGGTATTTTGTTATTTGTTTGTAGTGGCCAAATACCGTCAGATGCGAATCATCACCGTGATGGAGGGGGTTCGTCGGCGTTTTGGCAAAAACAGTGAACAGATGCTGACCTGGCTGCTGGTGTTGGTCAAAATCCTCTACGGTGGGGCCATGTTGTATGCCATTGCTATCTTTATGTCCAGCGTTTTTAATGTGCCCATGTCAGTCATGATTATCCTGCTTGGGATGATCATCACCCTGATGACGGTATTCGGCGGCTCGTGGTCAGCCACGGCCGGTGATTTTGTGCAGATGATTGTGGTCGTCATCATTACGGTGATCATGAGTATTCTAACGCTCATCAAGGTGGGCGGGGTGGGGGCATTTATGGAGCAAATTCCCGACCGTCATCTGGATTGGACCCTATTTGATCGACCGAATGTGCTTGTCATCTTCATCATCACACTACTAATCAATCAATTGATTCAAATGAACAGCCTCCTTGAAGGGGCAGCGCGTTTCATCTTTGTGAAGGACGCACGTAGCGCAAAAAAGGCGATATTGATACAAACCGCCGGCCTCATCATCCTGCCCTTTATCTGGATCGTTCCCCCCATGATGGCGGCCGTGTGGCATCCGAATATAGCCGAGGAATTCCCCAAGTTAAACAATGCCAGTGAAGCGGCCTATGTGGCCATGGCCATCGACCTGCTGCCGGCCGGTTTGTTCGGATTGCTCGTGTGTGGTATTTTTGCTGCGACGGTCACGTCTCTGAACAGCCAATTGAATGTAGTGGGTGGCAGCTTTGTGCGCAACATCTATATTCAAGTCATACGCCCTCATGCGTCAGAGAGGGAACAGATATCGGTCGGCCGTATCTTCATGCTGCTCTATGGGATGATATGGATTCTATTGGGTCTGTGTTTTCAGCAGGTTAAGGGATTGGAGCTGTTCGATCTACTGCTGTTAATAGCGGCTGCGACCGGTCTGCCTCTGGCCGTACCGCTGTTTCTGGGGATCTTCTTTAAAAAGACGCCCCCATGGGCGGGCTGGAGTACCATGATGGCCGGTTTTGTACCTGCGGCGATTCTTGGATTGCTGTTTAAAGTCAATCCGGTCGTGCAGTGGCTTTGGCAGAATCCCGAGATGACGACAGACGATGTGATCAGAATGATTTGGCAGACCCCAGATTTGAATGCGCGTGAAATCGGTGATCTGAAAATTGCCATTACCACTGGCGTAGTAGCAGTGATTTGTACGGGATGGTTCTTCCTGACCATGTTGTTCTACCGTAAAGACGAAAAGCCCTACGTCGATCAGGTTGAGGAATTCTTTACGGATATTGCTACGCCTGTTCAGGCGCATGAGCTTGAACTCGGTGACCACGACAATGAGTCGCGCCAGTGCACAGTGCTGGGAAATCTGTGTTTGGTGTATGGGACTTTTATCCTGCTACTGATTTTAATCCCCAATGAACTGACGGGGCGCCTGATTATCTTCTGTTGCGGCGTAATCATTACCGGTATTGGATTGTTTCTGAAGACACTTAGCAAACGATCTCAAGAGGAAAGGAAGTGAGAGATGAGTTATGAAAAAACGCAATGGACTAATTAAAGAATTCCCAAGGCATGTATTTATAAAAGGTGCGGTCGCTGTATTGCTATTCTTTACAGCAAACCTCAATGCAGCCACCCAGTCGGTGGCTCCCGACGAGAGCATTCAGTCGGCTATAGATTATGTCAACTCTAACGGTGGAGGTACTGTTACTTTGGAGGCGGGTACGCATACAATTAGCTCTCCTCTTAAGATCAAGAGCAATGTGACACTTCGGGGAGAAGGAACGCTTGCCAGTACTCTCAAAACGACTAGCGACATCAAGATGATTGTACAGTCCGGTTATGGCCTGGAGAATATCACGATCCAGAACCTCGTTCTCATCGGGTCACCAACCAGAAATGCGGGAGGGATTCACCTTATATCCTACAATATAGATCATGATCATATTAAACTATCAGGTGTCCATGTGTGCGAAACCGGATGGGGCGTTCATATCAAGGGGGCCAGGAATGTCAGCATTGAAAACTGCAACTTTAGCAGAAACGGCAACCCTGAAAGTAAAAAGTATGCACACAACCTATATCTCAGAAGATGCTATATGGTTAATGTCAGGGAGTGTATTTTCAATAACTCCACTTCTGCAAATGGGATAAATATCTCCTATAGCAAAGATATCAATGTTTATAACTGCGAAGCCATTGGTAATTATTTTAGAGGTATGCGTGCCGCTGATACGGATGGATTTAGGGTACACAACTGCGTGATTGCCGACAATGGGAATGTCGGTCTTCTTGCCAACAAAGAGAAAGTGGTTACCAAAAATATCGATTGGCAATACAATGCTGTGTCAAACAATGGTAGCAAGGGGATTTATGCCAGATCCGGAGCCACAGGCAGTTGCATGAACAACAATGCGTATGGAAACAAAGAAGATTACAGCCTTCCGGGTACTGTTTCCCAGTCAGGGAATGTGAGTGATTCAAGCATCGTCTTAAATAGTCGTTTTGCCTTGACGGAGAAGTCTGCACCTCTACGTTTCTTTGTGTCGCTAAAGGGTAACGACACCTGGTCGGGCAGATTGGAACGTCCGTCATCCCAAGGGATAGACGGACCTTTCCGAAGCTTGGAGGCCGCCCGGGACAGGGTACGTAATCTGTCTCAGGAGGAGCGAGCAAAGCAATCCATCGAAATTTGTATCCTTCCCGGCACCTATGTTCGCAAACAAGCCTTGATTCTCAACGCACGGGATAGCGGCACGGAGAAGGCGCCTGTCGTATACCGATCCTGGACGGAAAAACCGGTGGTGATTAGTGGAGGCATGCAAGTTCGCAACTGGACGAAAACAGATCTCAATGGATGCCGCGTGCTGGTCTCGGATCTGTCCAAACTACCTGGAGGGGTTACTCCGTTCGAGCAGTTATGGGTGAACGGTCATCGGGCGGTTCAGGCGCGCACACCCAATCGTGGCTATTTGAAGATTCCGTCCGCCGCTCAGATAAGGGAGCAATTCCCCTACGCCAAAGCCGATGCGCACTACCTTGACGGGATTCAAGATGGGGTCGCAGTGGTGTTTAATAAGTGGTTGGAGTACCACATGCCCCTGGACCGGATCGACCGGAAGAACCGTTTGATTATCTGCAGCAAAAAGAGTGGGCGGGCCATCGAAGCCGATGACGATTATTATCTGGAGGGAGGTCGGGCCATGTTGGATCAACCCGGTGAGTGGTACTTCGATCGCAAAGCCAACAAGCTCTACTACTGCCCGTTGGTCGGAGAATCCGAGGTCGTGGCGGTGATTCCTTCGCTGGTCAGTGTGCTACATGTGGAGGGCGATGCGGCCAACGACAGGTGGGCCGAACACATTCACTTTCGCGGCTTAAGCTTCTGCCACACCACCTGGGTATTGCCGAGGTCTTCAAGACCCTCTGGCTTTAGCCAGGCGGACATCCGTATGGACGGGGCCGTGCGTCTGTTGGATGCCAGAGAGTGTCTCTTCGATGAATGTGAAATCACTGCCATTGGCAACTACGGACTCGAGATTGGACCAGGATGCTCTAACAACCGAGTCTTACATTGTGACATACACGATCTGGGCGCCGGGGGGGTTCTGATTGGCCCCAAGATCCGACCGCCTTCTGATAAGGAAAACACAAATAGGCAAGATTTCCCGCCAGTGCTGGAAAGTCCATCCGACGCGTGTGCACACAACGAAATTGCAGACTGTCGCATCTATGATGGTGGCCGCTACTACCACTGCGCAGTGGGCATATGGATTGGGCAAAGCCCGGATAATCACGTGCATCACAACGAAATCCATGATTTCTACTATTCCAGCATCTCCAGTGGATGGACCTGGGGATACGGCCGCGGCCTGGCAACCGGCAATTGTTTTGAGTATAACCACATCCACCACATCGGGCGGTTGAGAAATGGGGATGGGCCGGTGCTCAGCGATTTGGGCGGTATTTACACGCTGGGGGACCAGACCGGGACCGTCATCCGCCACAACCTGTTTCACGATATCTGGGCCGGCAAATATGGCGGCTGGGCTATCTACTGTGATGAGGGGTCTCGCAATATCCTGATCGAAAACAACCTTGCCTATCGTTGTCGACACAGTTGTTTTAACCAGCACTACGGCAAGGACAACATCATATGCAATAACATCTTTGCGTTCGCCGATACCAGTGTGGTGATGCTGGCCCGGGCCCAAGCGCATACGGGTTTTGTGCTGACGAACAACATTCTTCTCAGTGACGGTACGCCGATCTATGCCGGTGGCTATGCACATAAAGTCAATAGGGGTGGGGCCTTCGAGGCCAACCACAATCTGGTCTGGTCCACTGCCGGTGAGGTTCTGGGGGCACAGGATCGTTTTCCCAGTCGTCTTTATGAACCGAATGAACCCATCCTGAACTGGGAGCAGTGGCAGGCATTGGGCTATGACCCACACTCGATTATTGCCGATCCTGGTTTTAAAGATCCCACCCATGGGGATTTCCGTTTACCGGAGGATAGCCCGGCGAGCAGAATTGGCTTTAAGCCGTTTCCGCTTAATGAAGCAGGGCCTAGGTGATCCCAACTGTAAATTGAAATAATATTCTAAAAAGAAAGTGAAATACTATGAAGCATAGGATCCTTTCCATTATTTGTTGTGTCATCACAGCGGCTATAGTTGCCGGCAACGCCTTTGGCGCCGGTTTTATTCACCCCGGCATATCTCACAACCAAGCAGAACTGGCATTCGTAAAGTCTAAATTGAAAGCCCAGGAAGAGCCCTGGCAAGAGACCTGGGAGACGATGCTTTCATCCAAAGAAGCAGCCCTTTCTTGGCAGACCAGATCTATGGCCCACGTTGAACGAGGGGCTTACAACAGACCTGATATTGGAGGATCTTTTTTTATGCGTGATGCCAGGGCTGCTTATACGCATGCGCTACTTTGGATCTTTACCGATACAGAGGCTCATGCATTGAAGGCCGCGGAGATTCTCAACGCCTGGTCAGCAACGCTTGAAACCGTTAGTAATCACGATGCCAAGTTATTGGTCGGGATGGGTGGGCTTCAGTTCTGCAATGCGGCCGAAATTCTGAAACATACCTGGGAGGGGTGGCCGCAAGAGGACCAACAGGCATTTCGGCTCATGCTGCAAAAGGTGCTCTATCCTGTAATCCAGGATTTTTTCCCCAGGGCGAATGGGAACTGGGATGCTTCCATGATCCAGACCATGATGGCCATGGGGATTTTTCTGGATGATCACGCCATGTTTCAGAGGGCAGTGGACTATTATCTCAATGGCGTAGGCAATGGCGCGGTTAATCATTATTTTAACGAGTTTGGTCAGTGTCAGGAAAGTGGTCGCGATCAAGGTCACACCCAAATGGGCTTGGAATATCTCGTCAATTCCGCTGAGATCGCCCGGAAACAGGGTGTTGATTTGTATAGTGCCTATGACAACCGATTGGCCAAAGGATTTGAATATACGGCCAAGTATAACCAGGGAAACGACGTACCCTTTGAATACTACGAAAGCTATCAGGGGAAATATAAACATACGAAGATTTCAGCAAAAAGCCGCGGAAGACTGCGCCCCATGTACGACAAGATCGTTAACCACTATCACAACCGCATGGGTATGGACATGCCCTGGTGCCAAGAGGCGATCCAAAAAACCAGGCCCGAAACAGGAGGCACTATGCCTTGGAGTACACTCATGTACGCCGATCAGCCTGCTGGCCTCGTTAGGTTGGCAGCCCGAGGAAAGGATTCACCTCAAACCGTGGTCAGTATTGAAGGTGAAAAATTCCTGATTAATGGTGTCCCAACCTACAAGGGGCGTCGTTGGAATGGATTTCCCATTGAAGGCCTGCTGATGAACTCAAGAATGGTTCAGGGTATCTTCGATGACCTCAATCCTGAAACAGCCGGTCGATGGGCCTATGAGGATACGCAAAAATGGGATGCTGATCGCAATACGGATGAGTTTGTTAAAGCCATGGACTCCTGGTATGCCCATGGCCTGCTGGCCTTCACCATTAACATGCAGGGTGGAAGTCCGCTAGGCTATGGAAACAAAGGCTGGATCAATTCCGCCATAGATCCCAAGGGCCAATTACGCCCAGAGTACATGGCTCGCTTGAAGAGAATTCTGGATCGAGTCAATGAAATCGGAATGGTGGCCATCTTGGGGCTCTTCTACAATGACCAGGAAGATTTGTTAGAAGACGAGGCCGCCGTGCTCAGAGGAGTAGACAATACCATCGATTGGCTCTTTGCACATAATTATCGAAATGTGATCATTGAGATCAACAACGAGTGCAATCTCAAATACCGCCATAAGATCCTCCAACCGAATCGTGTTCATGAGGTCATCGAACGGATCAAATCAAAAGAACAAAATGGGCATCGCTATTTGGCAGGAACAAGCTATAGCGGTAGGCAAATCCCCAGGGAAAATGTTGTCGGTGTTGCAGACTTTCTCCTGATTCATGGCAATGGGGTCAAAGATCCGGCGCTCATCCCGGAAATGGTGAGTAAAACCAAGGCAGTAAAGGGATACGCACCGAAACCTATCCTATTCAATGAAGACGACCGTTTCGATTTTGATAAGCCCGTTAACCATTTAGTGCTGGCCGTGAAGGCCTATGCCTCATGGGGATATTTCGATTACCGCAAGAGGGGTGAAGGATATGAGAATGGTTTTCAATCGGTTCCAGTAAATTGGGAAATTAGCTCTCCACGAAAAAAGGGCTTCTTTAACAAATTAAAAGAAATTACCGGCGTTTCAAAATAGAGGCAGGAGCGACCGAACTTAGTTCTATGAAAAGGTGATATTATGAAACATGTAAGCCACATTAAATTCTTCATTTGTTTGATCATCGCCGTGCAGTTGGTCGGTAGTATCACAGCCCAGGCCGCGGATAAATTTGTACGGCGCAGCGGCCACCCCTATTTGACCTACTCCGATGCCAATATTAAGAAACTTAAAGAACGGGTCGCCAATGAACCGTCTATTGCCGAGGTATGGGAGAAGATGCTCGCCAATGCCAATAGTGCGATAGCACCCTCTACCGGAGAGCGTGGCAGACACGGACGGGGTGGAAGCAATGAACTGCTCTGTCTCGTTTACCGAATGACTGGTGACAAACGATTTGGGGAACGTGTCAAACAAAGCCTCTTCTCACATAAGTTTGGGGGACGCAGCGCCTCTATGCTCATGAAACGGAATCCACCCTGGCATGCGGGTCTGGACTCGGGCGAGAAATGTCACTCCTTTGCCATTGCCTATGATACGGTCTATGATTTGCTAACCTCGAATGAACGTAAAGAACTGGCCACCCGCCTGGCTGAAGAGGGCATCTTGCCGGTGCTCAATGACTGGATTCTCGGCGAGCAACGTATCCACGCACTCGATTCCATGGGCCACAATTGGTGGAGTGCCATCGTCTTTGGTGCGGGCATCGGCGCCATGGCAATCATGGACGAAGATCCACGGGCTCCCGGTTGGATCGAACGTGTGGGAACAGCAGATGCCGAATGGCTCAGCTACGCCGGCAGCAACCTGGACAACAAACCCTCTAATTTTGATCGCAACGGTGGATTCTATGAAAGCGTCAGCTATGCCGGTTTCGCCATTCGCACCCATCTGCCATTCCGACTTGCCTGGCGTGATGCCTTTGTCACGCCGCTGCCGGAACCTCCAGTCTTGGGCAAGATTGCTGACTTCTTCATGCACACCAGCTATTTCCGTTCCGGCGGTTCGCCCTGGTCAACGGATTTTGGCGATTCGAGTCTCGGGGCAAACGGTGGGAGCGTTGTTCCCCTGCTCTGGTCCCTCGGTTACCGCAACCCCGGAATCCTCTGGTATATGAATCAGTGCCGTGGGGAACGCGGCAATCGCGGGGAGGACGCAGGCAACAGTGGTTTGATGCTCGGATCACCCAGTCAGTTGCTGTACGCACCAACCACTGAAGAGATGGCGGCCACTCCTGAATTGCCCAAGGTCGCTCGCTCAAAGATATTCCCGGACATGGGCTGGGCCACCATGCGGTCCTCTTGGGAAAAAGACGCCACGTTGCTCGGCATTAAATCGGGCTACACCTGGAACCATGCCCATGCCGACGCGGGTTCCTTTATCCTCTTCCATCGTGGCAAGTACCTGTTGATCGATTCCGGCAAAAGTGGCTACTCTACCCCGGAATACGACGATTACTACCGTCAAAGCATCGCACACAGTGTCGTCACCTTCAACAGCAGAGCTGAGAATCCCGAGGACACCTACTTTGGTTCCAAATTCCACGGCACGGTCTCACAATTGATTGATGCCGGTGACATGCGCTATGTCCTGGCCGATGCCACAGGTCCCACATCGGATACCTTCATTCGCAATTTCCGCAGTTTCCTGTGGATTGGCGATGTGATTCTGGTGATCGACGACTTGAAGACCTTCGAACCCGGCCAGTTCGAGTGGCTGCTCCACTACGACGGCGAGGGCAAACGTTCAGGCAAAGACTTCACCATCACCCAGGATGACGTCAGCGTGATTGTGCGTCCGCTCTTCCCCATGCCCTTCCCCGATGCCGGACTGCCGACTGATTATCCCGAGTGCATGCGATTGGAAGAACGAATCGGTTTGAAAGACCACGACCAAAACACCAAGATGCCCTATGCCGCCTTCTTGCCCACTGAATTGATGCGCCGCACCAAGTTCATCACCGCCATCATGCCCGTCCAGGACGGTGATTGGACGCCGCCGAAAATCGAACGGTTGAAAACAGTTGACATGATCGGGCTCCGCATCACACAACACGGTGAGGTCACGGAACTCTGGCTAAACCTGCTTGCCGATGGCAGGATCCGTCATCGCAATGCCAACCTAATCTACAACGGCTGGGAGACTGATGCCTACCTGACAGCCTTCACCTGGCCTGCAGGTGCCAAGATGGACGATCCCGACGCTGCATCGCGCGTCCTTGTGGTCGATGGCAGCTACCTACGCCGTGATGGCAAAGTGATACTCGACTCGCTGTCGAAAGTCTATCTCTGCGCAACGAAAAAAGGTGGTTCGCTTGATGTACAATTACAGGGCCAGCCTGTCATCAATGCCCTGTTACGGGCCACGAAGAAACCGGCAGAGGTTACTTTGAACGGCCAGCCCGTCAAGCCCACTTACAATAAGAAGGCGAAAAACCTCTGGCTGTCGTTGCGGGCAAAATAAAAAATACTATTAGAGAAGGCAAAGACTATATATGGTAGACAGAAAGGACAGTAAGATGAAACGAATCCGATCTTGCGGCGTGTATCTGATACTGATGTTGGGAATGATGGGAGGATCTCAGGCCTGGGCTTCGCGCTTGATCATCCTGGCGGACATGGGGAACGAACCTGATGAAGTGCAGCAGATGGCTCACATGATTATGTGTTCCAATGAATTCGAATTGGAGGGCCTGATCGCCGTCTCTGGAATATATCTGCGCCCAAATTCCAAGGACCCCTATAGGCGTGTGCTTCACCCGGAGTTATTCACGGAAATCATTGATGCCTATGCCAAGGTCTACCCCAATTTACAGAAACACGCCTCTGGCTGGCAATCTCCTGAGTACTTACATAGCATTGTGACTACAGGGCAGCCCGGCTATGGCTTTGATGACGTGGGCGAAGGAAAATCAAGTCCGGGTTCGGAACTGATTATAAAGGCCGTCACCAAGAATGATGCGCGTCCCCTATGGATCGTAGTCAATGCCGGCTCCAACACACTGGCCCAGGCCCTGTGTGATTTTCAGGCCACACACAGCCAGTCTGAAGTGGATGCCTTTGTTGCCAAACTTCGCGTTTTTGAAAACGGCGCTCAAGACAATTGCGGGGCATGGATATGTAACCGTTTCCCGGACATCCATTGGCTGCGCAGCAATTACCAAACCTACTGTTACGGCGGCCCGTCCCATGAAGGTGCCATTAACCATACTGGGAACCGTCAGGCCATAGGTCCGCATACGTGGGAACCCTATGCCTACTCCTTTATTGGGCAGCATCAGTGGGCCCTGGAACATATCAAGGGCAATCACGGTCCAGTGGGCAGGGTATGGCCTATACGTCAATTTGATGGCGGAAATATTAGCTTCTTGGAAGGGGGAGGCACCATTCCTTGGCTCGGCCTGGTCAACAAGGGCCTGTTCAGTGTGGATCACCCCCATTGGGGTGGCTGGAGTGGACGCTTCTCACGGGACAAAGCCAAGAACTACATGTCCAAACACAAGCGTGTGCGCGACGATGAAGAAAAGGTAGGTTCTTTTAGCCTGTACAAGGAAGAGGCCGATCGCTGGATCAATCCAGAGAACGGCGATGAATACAATGATATTTTCACGCCGATCTGGCGTTGGCGTCGTGCCTTCTTCAACAACTTCAAATGTCGCATGGACTGGTGTCTGAATCCATACGATAAGGCGAATCATCATCCAGTGGCAGCCTTTCATGGAGACAAAAGTGACACCATCGTTCGCCGTGAGGCCAAACCCGGCCAACTGATCAGCCTGGATGCCAGTGCCAGCTTTGACCCTGACAAGGACGAACTGGCCATGCGCTGGTATACCTATCCGGAAGCTGGCACCTATACGCGCAAGGTGACTATCCTCGACCAAGAGCAGCCTCAGGCCAGTGTGACTATTCCGGCAGATGCTGCAGGAAAACAAATCCATGTGATCCTTGAGGTGAAGGATCTGAATCCCATTGCATCGTTGTACGATTATCGACGTATTGTGATTGATGTGAGCAAGTAGAATGAAAAAGAACATAAGTCTTCATTTTGTCGCGGTCTTTTTGGGATTGCTGCTGCCATCCCTGTATGCGCAGCAGGATACATGCCTGCCTGAAGCACCACTCGATCTCTACCTGCTCATTGGGCAATCCAATATGGCTGGACGGGGGGAGGTTGAACAGCAGGACCGCACGCCCCATCCACGAGTGCTGACGTTGAATAAGGAAAATGAATGGCTTCCGGTCATTGACCCCATTCATTTCGACAAATCCGTTGCTGGCGTGGGTCCAGGCAGGACATTCGGACTGATGATGGCCGACCATATGCCATTGGTAAAGATTGGTCTAATCCCCTGTGCAGTGGGTGGCACGTCGATTCGAAAGTGGCAGCCGGGCGCCTGGGATGAAAAAACCAAAACCCATCCCAATGACGACATGCTTATGCGCCTGCGCCTGGCTCGTCAAAGCGGAGTTGTTAAGGGTATTCTTTGGCACCAGGGTGAATCGGACGGCAAAATGGGAACAAATGGAACCTACGCAGCAGCCCTGACCACACTCATCGAACGTTTGCGCACCGAGTGCGATGACCCGAACCTTCCGATTGTGATCGGCCAGTTGGGACAGTTTGCCCAAAGACCCTGGACTGAAGGACACATCAAGGTGGACCAGGCCCATCGGCACGTGGTTGCGCAGATTAAACATGCCGCTTTTGCGTCCTCAGAAGGGCTGACCGATCGTGGCGACTTGGTCCACTTTGACGCTCAATCTGCCCGTTTGCTAGGAAAACGTTTTGCAGAAAAGATGATTGAAATTCAGAAAAAACAAGAATGCTCAGATTGAGGAGATGTTAGTATGAAAAAAGTATCACTTGTATGCCATCCTTTCTTTTGCTTTCTGTTGGTGTTACTACTAACGTCTGTCACCCTTGCCGATGTGGTGGGTGTTTTTTATGACAGCACGGTTCCACAATCGGATTTTGCAGCCAGTGAGATTAAAATGATCCTGCAGGTGAAAAATCACACAGCGGAACTAAAACGCTTATCAGAGCTGAGCTTTGATTACCCCAATCAAAAAATTGTTCTAAGCTTGGCTGCGAACAGTGCGGCGAGTCAGGTGCTAAGCATTCAAGGCGGCGCCACACTTTCTGGTCTGGGCGAACAGGCCTATGCGCTGAGAACCACCACCAAGGGCGCGCGAAGTTACTGGGTGCTTGGGGGCGACGTCAACGGGCTCATGTATGGTGGTTTGCAGTTGGCCGAGAATATTCGTTTCAATGGTTTGTCAGAAACCTATAATTGTCAGGAAGCCCCGTATATCAAGAATCGCGGGGTGAAATACAACCTGCCTCTTGATACGCGTGTCCCTACCTACGTGGGCTACGCCTACAAGCCCCTTTCCAAGGCCTTCGGGGGCGATGCAGCGAAGAAGGCGATCCCTGCGGTTTGGGACATGACCTACTGGGAGGACTGGTTCGACGAAATGGCACGCGCTCGCTTTAATGTGATTTCGATTTGGAACTCTCACCCCTTCCCTGCCCTGTTGGATATGGCCGAATCGGTCCAGGATGTACAGGGTTTCGATGGGTATGCCAAAAAAATGAGCGCCGCTGAAAAGGTGGCTTTCTGGCAGAAGGTCATGGCTTATGCCAAGGGCAGGGGCTTTCAAATCTATTTTATTACCTGGAACATCTATACCTATGGGGCAGAAGGCAAAGGCGGTATCACCAATGATGCGGACAACGAGGCCACCAAACGATACTTCCGAAAAGCTGTACGTTTGATGTTTGAAACCTATCCGCATTTAGATGGCCTGGGTGTCACCGCCGGGGAAAACATGAATGGCCTCTCAGCAGATGTTGAGGGAAAGTGGATGTGGGATGCCTATGGCCAGGGAATACTGGATTATACCAAAGAGAATCCAAAGCGTAATATCACCTTTATCCATCGTTGGCACTACGCAGATATCTCTCAAGTCATGGGCCATTTTGAGCCTTTGTTAGCTCTGCCCAATGTGCGCTTGGATATGTCGTACAAGTATTCTGCAGCCCATATGTATTCTGCACCAGCTCCGAGATTGATCTACACCAAGGATGGTGATGTGCCTGCCGATTTGGTCAGGACTCAAAAGAAAGCCTGGCTGGAGGTCCGACAGGATGACTTCTATTATTTGCATTGGGGCCATCCTCAGTTTGCCCGGGACTACATTTATGCCTTCCCTGACAAGGATAAATACATCCAGGGATTTTTCTACGGTGGGGATGGCTGGACCGCCACCCGTGATTTCTACAGCAAAGCCGATGTGCACAAGAATGTACTGGACATAAAGAGGTTGTGGTACACCCAAATGCTATGGGGACGACTGTCTTACAATCCCCAGACACCGGATCAGGTGTTTATCGATGAAATGGCCTATCGATATCCAAATGTCTCTGCTGCGAATCTCTTTAGTGCCTGGAGCGATGCGTCTCGTGGCTTACCTCTGGCCGCGGAAGTCATTCAGGGAAGCCTCTGCTTTGACTTTCACTGGTGGCCGGAACTGTGCCAGGGGAACAAAGGCTTTCTCAGGATCGAGGACTTCATCAAGGCCAAACCATCCATCGGTTCAGATATCTGCAGTATTAAGGATAGCGCCGCTGGGAATTGCCCGAATGGACGCACCTCGGACAACATCGCTGACGCGGTCCAGAGGGCTGGGGAAGCTGCCCTGGAAAAAATGGCCTCGGTTTCTGCTGGCGGGAATCCCGAACTGGAAGTCAATATCAAGAGCATCTATGCCCAGGCCTATCTGAGCCATTATTATGCTGAAAAGATCAGGGCAGCAACGGCCAAGGCTGCCAATAGATATGAGGATGCAAAAATCGCCTTAGGCAAGGCCGATGGTTTTTGGAAAAAATATGTCAACATCATGGATGAGATGTTCATTGGCGCAGACATGCTGAGAACCAGAGATTTCGAAAACTGGCATGTACACGACGCTGCTGTCACCAAGGAGTACACCGATTTGGGCGGAGATCCGAACTAACAACACTGAGGTAAAACAATGTTTCCATGCACTAACTCAAAACATGTCATGGTATCAGACAAATGGTTCATGGGCCTGAGACGTATGATTCTCCTGGCCGGGCTTTCCTGCCTGCCGTTGGCTGCGCACGCTGCGGTGAATGTATCCACATTGCCGGAATTGCGTGAGGCAGTACAAAAAAGCGATCAAGTGATTGTGATGAAACCGGGTCGCTATACGCTTACTGACCTTCCAGATGGCTCCAGAAACATCCCTTGTTCAGGATCCAATAACACGATTGATTTGTCGGGGGTCTACGTAAATGTCCCAGTCGGTACCACGCGTAGGAGCTACATCTCTATTTCGGGTCACAACAATACGTTCAAAGGCGGCACCTTCGAAGATACCTACAAGAGCGGTCTTAAAGAAGTCACGGATTTCAGCAGTTACAATCAGAACCGGTCTACTCTGGCCAAGGGCCTGAGGGGTAGCGCTGTTATGGGGGTTACCGGAGATAACAACGGGGTTGTTAGCACAAAACTGACCATAAGGGGTTCCTTTCCCTACGGGTATGGAAGTATATATGGCATTGGCTCCGACAATGTATACGGTTTGGATAAACGCTGCGGCATAGTGATCAAGGGCCAAAGCAATACCATAGACGGGTGTGAAATTCAGCAAAGGGCTTTTGGTCATGGCATCTATATGCAAAGTCCAGCCAATAAAACGAAGATTAAGAATTGCCTCGTAGAGGGTCGGATGCGACCAAGCAAGGATCTATACATGGAAACAGATCCTAAGGACTTACCAGCTAGATCTAATTACAGATTGCCTCGCAGGGGAAACAAGCCCATTCCCAAGGACGTTATGCTACCTCTTTCAGAGGATGGCATCAGGGTGTACACTGGCGGCGGGAGCGTGACAGTGGAGAATTGTACAGTAAAAAAGATGAGAGGCGGTATAAGGGTGTATTTGGCCAGTCGTGCCTTTGTGACTAACTCTACAGCTATTGATTGCGGCTCGACGAATTTTAATTTACCTCGTGGAGGGAAGATTACAGGGTCAGCCGGGAATTTCGCCTACGCCCCTTTGAGTGATTTTAGATTATCGAAATCAAACCAGGATATTGAATTGACGATACTTCCATCGCCCCATGCCCTAGGCTCAAAACAAGCGAGTATTTTTAAGCTCCGATGCAACAGAGTCAATGATTTTAATACGATATAGCTTCCCTGTTCCAGCCGGTTGGCTGGTTTTGTTTGGTGCTTCGGATTGTCGTTGTAGCATAAA
>Ga0307429_1000083_pt1 | contig 69077 bp, 67 predicted proteins | sample SalMarWE160230MG_FD_202151 | JGI IMG/M metagenome (GOLD analysis project Ga0307429, IMG submission 202151) | Salt marsh sediment microbial communities from the Plum Island Ecosystem LTER, Massachusetts, United States - WE1603-230 | ecosystem: Environmental > Aquatic > Marine > Intertidal zone >... | reverse complement strand
TTTTGGACAATGGGCTTTCTTTTAAAGAAGTAGAAGCTGGCTGGCTTTCTCATCCTGGTAACTCCTCACGGTAAGTTATTACCACTAAACATACCATGAGTGTTACCCATGTATCTCAGCCTCCGCATATACCTAACTTAACCTTTCTTACCAATCGGGACTTTTCTCCTATGACTATTTTCTCATCAAATCGGTACTTCTGGGTGATTGCGTGGTTAACCTAAGTAAGTTACTCTTAAGATAAGATAGGTTAGTTAAGTAAGAGATAGGAAAAGATATGGCAAATGGCGAACATATGAGTAACATGCTGACGGTAAGGGAAGTAGCCCGGCTCCTCCATGTCCATCCTAACACCCTGAGGCGCTGGAGTAACAAGGGAAGAATAAGAGCATACCGCATTACCCCGCGTGGTGACCGCAGATTCAAGCGAGAGGAAATCGCCCAGTTCCTGGCTGAACTTAACACCCAGGCAGACAACTGGCAGAAAGCCGAGGAAAGACAGCGGTCACGGTAGTCAATAAGAGCACTATCTCAGTCACCTCGGGAGCCATCGTGGGGAACCGGATTTGTCTTTCTCCACTGCAGTGAACTCGCTCATCCTTCCTTCTATTGTGTAGACATAGTCAACCGCATCAATTCCTGCTCGATTCTACCTGACATTGCGAGGCTCTTCCCCCTGTGTCATTGCCCTGAAGAAACTCAAATGTCAAAATCCAAATGACAACTGAAACCCAAATGCTTAAATGCCAAAACAACTTCGTTTTGTCCTTTGGGTTTTGAGCTTGATTTGGCATTTGAGCTTTGTTATTTGATATTGCGTAGTATTCAGGATTTTGTCTTCCGAGATTGCCACGCCCCGACAAGTCGGCGCCTGCAATCACCGGCAGGGAGGCTCAACGGAATAGTTTCTCGATTCCCCTGTAGGTTCTTTTGGTCCGGCGGCGAATTCCCCCCACTTCAATGCGCTTGTTCTTCTCATCAACAAGATAGATTATACGGAAGTCCCCAGCTCTTACCCGATATATGGCGTCATATAGCTTCTCACATCCTTGAGGTCTGGGGGCGTTCCCCAGTGCTCTTAGCTTGATTAAGACACGTTCGTAGTCAACTTCTTGCAAGGCATCAAGCTCCCGTCGTACCTTTTTGGTGCGAAGCCTAACCTCGAAGATGGGCTGCTCGTTGGTGCTCATAGTCCTCCAAACTAACGGCTTCCTCATCTGGCACTTCAAGAGATTCCTTCATGGCCAGCAAATCCTCCATGTCCTCGAGCTTCCGAAGCAGCGCTTCGTATTCGTCGTAGCGTGCCAGTACTGCCTTTGGTTTGCCATGCTGGGTTACATACAAAGGCACTCCCTGTTCTTCCAGTTCGGCCATCAGTACACCCAATTTGACCTTGAGTTCGCTAACTGTCACGATGCGTGTGGTCATTGAAACATAACCTCCTCTCCACTTATGCTTTGACCAATATTGTACCAACTTTAGTACAAAATTTCAACCACTTTTAAGGACTTTCCTTGCGAGGAGCAAAGCGCCGAAGCAATCTCGTGGAGGAGAAATGAGATTGCCACGCCCTGACAAGTCAGGGCTCGCAATGACCCCTCCTTCTTGTCATTGCGAGGCACGATAGTGCCGAAGCAATCTAGGCCCGATTAGAGCTCAGTATCTCTTCCAGAACCTCTGTCCATTTGTCCCCCAGGAGCCTGGTGTCTAACTTTATTTGTGTGAAGCCTATTTTAACTGCACCATCAAGATATTCACCCATAACTCCCCTTGCCCCTCTTATCTTAAGAGGGGAATTAACGGTCTGGGGCTTTATTGCAATTTGCCTGCCCTGTGTGGAAATGGAGCTTACCTTAGCCCTCGCAGCCAGAACCTTGATTTTCACTATGTAAAGAAGATTTTCCACAGGCCGGGGCAAAGGACCGAATCTATCTTTGAATTCTTGAGCCACGTCCTCTACTTCCTCGATATGCTCCACCCTGGCTAGTCTGTAGTAAAGGCTTAATCGAGTATTTAGATTGGAAACATACTCTTCCGGTATGTGGGCGGCTAAGGGCAGGGATATGCTGGGAGATTGCTTTGCTTCCCCTTCGCCATGCTCAGGGCTTCGGCTCACCGCAATGACACCCTTCCTGATTCCACCCTCACCTATTCCTCTCCCTTCAAGGGAGAGGCTAGGAGAGGATGCTTTCAACACTTCCACCGCCTCAGCCAGCAACTGGCAATAAAGGTCAAAGCCCAGGGCGGCGATATGCCCGCTTTGCTTGACACCTAAAAGATTGCCCGCCCCCCGAATCTCCAGGTCCTTCATAGCGATACCAAATCCCGAACCCAGTTCGGTAGCCTCGAAGATAGTCCTGAGCCTCTTATGAGCCTGGGGGGTCAACTGCCTCCCCTCGTCAAAGAAGAAATAAGCATACGCCTGGTTGATACCGCGACCCACCCTGCCCCTCAACTGATAAAGCTGAGCCAGGCCGAACCTGTCCGCCCGGTCAATAATCAGGGTATTAACATTAGGCATATCCAGACCTAATTGGATAATAGTGGTGGTCACCAGAATATCATGCTTGCCAGCGATAAAATCCGTCATCACTTTTTCTAATAGTTCTTCAGGCATTCGCCCGTGAGCTATGGCTATTCGGGCTTTGGGCACTAAATCCTGTAATTTGCTGGCAGCCCAGGCAATGCTTTGAACGCGGTTATGGACAAAGAAGACCTGACCATTCCTCTCCAGTTCACGCAATACCACCTGCCTGACCAGAGTAGCATCATAAACCCCGATATAGGTTTGGACTGACAGGCGTTCTTCAGGAGGCGTTCCCACGATGCTCATATCCCTGATTCCGGTTAAAGACATGTGAAGGGTGCGCGGGATAGGAGTAGCACTAAGAGCCAGGGTGTCCACTTCCTTCCTTATTTGCTTGAGTTTTTCCTTCTGCACCACGCCGAACTGTTGTTCCTCATCGATTATCGCCAGTCCCAGGTCTTTGAACATGATGTCTTTTTGCAGCAGGCGATGAGTGCCAATGCATATATCCACAGTGCCATTGGCTAAGCCTTCCAGGATTTCCTTTTCTTTTTCCGGGGGACAGAAGCGGCTCAGCATTTCTACTCTTAAGGGAAAAGTTTGCAACCTCTCAGTAAAGGTCAGGAAATGCTGCTGGGCCAGCACGGTGGTCGGGACCAGAATAGCTACTTGTTTATTATCCATAACCGTCTTAAAGGCAGCACGCAATGCTATCTCGGTTTTGCCATAGCCCACGTCTCCACAGATGAGCCGGTCCATGGGCTTAGCTTTTTCCATGTCCTCTTTGACCGTCATGATTGCCTCAATCTGGTCTGGTGTTTCCATATAAGGAAATGATGCCTCCAGCTCCTGTTGCCATAGCGAATCTGCAGAGAAGCCGAAGCCGGGAGTCACCTCTCGAGCAGCATAAAGGTCAAGTAGCTCATGAGCAATTTCTGCCACTGATTCTTTCACCTTTTTCTTGGTCCTTTGCCATTCCGGGGTTCTTAAACGGCTCAAGTGTGGTGCCTGGTCGCCAGCACCGATATAGCGGCTGACGCGGTCTATCCGTTCCGTAGGCACATAGAGCCTGTCACCAGCGGCATACTCTAAAACAAGGTATTCTCTCTCTATTCCATCGGAGGACATCCTGACCAGACCATGGAACCTGGCGATACCATGGTCAACATGGACGACATAATCGCCAGGAGCTAACTGAGGAAGAAACCATTGGTGAGGTATTGGCCTCTTCCTGCCTGCTCGCGGCTGCTTCACAAAGCCGAAGAGCTCGACGTCAGTAATAAGGGTCAGCCTGTCATCCAGTAGCCAGCCTCCGTCCAGTGAGCCCTGGAGCACGGTGATTGAACCGGGCGGAGGTATCTGTTCTATCTGCGATGTTGGCGAAGTATGAATGTCCTCTTTCTGGAGAAGTTCAGCCAACCGGTTTGCCCGATGGCTGACTACGAACACGCGCTGTCTTTGTTCTACCATTTGCTTGGCTGTTTTGAGGAACCTTTCCAGTTGGCTTCCATAACTCTGAGCTTTGATGAAGGGCAAAGCCTGTCCATAACTCTGGGTGGCATCCCATGTTGCCAGCGCCAGGCGATGTCTTACTTTCATCTGCGACTCTAATTCTTCCCAGGTGAGGTAAGGAGAGGGAAAGCCGTCAGGCAACTCGCCTTTTTCTATCTTCGTGGCTCTTAATTCTTGAGTTTCCTCGTTTAGTCTGGTCACGGCAAGTTCAATTCCTTCAGGGTCATCGAGAACAAGCAAAGCGTCACTGCCAAGGTAATCAAATATGCTGCCAGCCACCACTTCAGAGCTATCAGTCATTGGTACAAACTCTTTGGCCGGGGTGACAACCAGCGAGGATACGGGGCTGGCTGAGCGCTGGTTTTCCGGGTCGAAGCACCTCATGCTCTCTATCTGGTTGCCGAAGAACTCTATTCGAACTGGCAACTGGCTGCAGGGGGGAAAGACATCGATAATGCCACCTCTTTTACTCATCTGCCCGGGCACCTCGACAACGTCCTCCGCTTGATAGCCCATGCTTTGCCATCGGCGCAGTAGCTCCACGGGCTCCACAGCCATACCCGGCTTTAGAATATGACAAGCAGCCACAAAATCCCTTTGCGGGATGGTCTTACTCACGATTGCCAGGGCTGAGGTCACTATCAAGGGAGCCTTTGTCACCCTTTCTTTTCCACTATTGCAAGACTCGCCTCCCCCTCCGTCATTGCAAGCCACACCTACTCTTCCATCATTGCAAGACTCGCCTCCCCTCCCATCATTGCAAGCCACCGTTTCCCCTGTCATTGCGAGTCCCGATTTATCGGGACGAAGCAATCTCGGTGGGGAATGGAGGGGCCGGTAAAGCGCTAAGGTGGCTAATGCCCTCAACCTCTTCATCATCTGATAGCTGACAGTCGATAGCTGAGAACTATCATAAGGCAGGAAGTCGAGCTCAGGGAGACGATGTAACTCAGCCGAAGGGGAACACCAGGCTCGAAGTTGCTCATGAAGCTTCCTGGCACTCTCCGGCTGACCAGTCACCACCATGAAGGGCAAATTAAGCTCTTCGTAAAGAGCGGCAATCAAGTAGGGCTTGGCGGCATCAAGTATGATTGCTTTATGCTCGCCTTTTACTGTGGACAGCTCCCCCACCAATTGCCTGTAGGCAGGCACTTCTTGGAGCAAAGAAAGCAAACAAGAGAGATTCATACGTTATCCTTCGTTAGCCACTAAAGCATAATTATAGAGGGCTCAGTTAATCACTGCGAATTTTCAAACATGGTCGGGCTAGTTTACTCTGAAATGGGGGGCTTCCCTTCATAACTCCCCTCACCCCTCTTATCTTAAGAGGGGGAATTTTGGAAGAGGCCTTCCTCCTACAGTATCCCCCTTAAGATAAGGGGGAATAAAGGGGGTTATGAATTATGAATGTTTCTCAACCTCCTCTTTAATCTTTTGCCCTACCCCCTCGATATTTTGCAAAACGTCGTTATTCCAGAACCTTATCACACGAATTTTCAATTCCTTGAGATACCTATCACGATGAGCATCATGTTGTTGGCCGTATACATCCGCATGTTGTCCTCCATCAACTTCAATGGCTAATCCTCGTTCAGGACAGTAAAAATCGAGGATATATGGGCCTGCACCATATTGTCGGAAGAACTTAAGACCAGCCATCCGTCTACTTCGCAATATATTCCATAGTTTTCGTTCAGCATCGGTTGCATTCTTCCTGAGGCGGCGTCGGTCTAATTTTGTACTTGGATCGTTATAAGGGTATTTATTCATAACTCCCCTTGCCCCCTCTTACCTTAAGAGGGGAAAATGTAGAAATAAACTTGGGGGTAACTAAGCTAATCCTATAATTTCTTCTTGAGCGAATCCACCTTCGCCTTCATGCCCTGGGCCTTGTCTCGCCGGTCGTCAATTTTAACCGTGGTCAACACTCTAGCAACTCCTTCCCCAAAGGTTCCTTCGTGCATCTTCTTTACCACTGCTAGAATCCTGTCTAAGTCACCCTCTATAATTGTCCCCATTGCGGTCATCTCGTACTTTATGTCCCTTTCCCGCTCCAGGACCTTAATCGCCCGTGCCACGTACTGGCTGACTGAAGGAGTCTTCGTTCCTAACGGGACAACACTTACCTCGGCTATTGCCATTCTCTCACCTCCTTACACATCCGGATTTTTTGTAGCTGCCTGATTTATCAGGCCCTCCGCTTTTTGTCATTGCCTCCCCACCCAGATTGCGAAGCCCGTTCCGAAGCGTAAGCGAGGAATCTCGCTCCTCGCAATGACAAAGGGGGAGCCCAATGAATTGGGTAACTACACTTTTAAAGTGTCAATATATTATGTCAACTAAACAGGCGCCCTTTCGCCCCCACTCATTGGAGAACCTCTGTGTTTAGTGCTATTTTACCAGCAATGATAAAATAACCAGAAATATATGAAGGAATTAATTGAGAGCCTGGCCAGAAAGGCCGGCGATACCCTGATGAAGCATTTTCGCCAGGACTGGGCTTTGCTTAAAGAGCGAAGCACGGCCAAGGAAGCAGCCACTATCTATGATAAAGAGGTGGACAGGTTAATTGTTGAAGAAATTAAGAGACACTATCCTCACCACAGCCTGCTCACTGAGGAAGGCGGTTTTCTCCAGGGTGACCCTGATTGGCTTTGGATTGTAGATTCTTTGGATGGCACAGGTGATTTTGCCAATTTCAACCCTTTCTTTGCCGTGTGCATAGCCCTGATGCACCAAAGCGAACTTTTACTGGGGGTAATTTATGCCCCGGCGATTGATGAGTTTTATTTTGCTGAAAAGAACCAAGGTGCTTATCTAAACGGGGTAAAGATTCAAGTATCCGATGTATCAGACCTCGGCCAGAGCTACATTTTCTACTGTGAAGGTGGAGAGAGAAACCGGGAAAGAACAGGCAAGCTTCTGCATAAGGTCTACCCCCGGGTTACCGACATACGCAAGCTAGGTTCGGCTGGGCTGGAAACAGCCTGGGTTGCCACCGGCAAAGGAGAGGCTTACTTCACTACCAGGATTGAGCCCTGGGATGTCGCCCCCGGGGTCTTATTAGTCCAGGAAGCCGGTGGAAAGGTCAGCGATTTTCAGGGCAATCCCTGGCAACCCCAGACAAGCGACCTTTTATTCTCCAACAAAAAGCTTCACGAGAAGATATTGAGCTTGCTGTCTTTTAAATGATTAGGATGTTTAAAAATGTAGTTGCCAAATTTATTGGGCTTCTCCCTCTGTCATTGCGAGGCTGATTTTGGTCAGCCGAAGCAATCTCGGCGGGGCTGTTGTGGATTGAGATTGCCACGCCCCGACAAAGTCGGTTCTCGCAATGACAAGAAGCGGAAGGTTCGTAACGACAGAATGTGCCTGATGAATCAGGCAACTAAAAATGTAGAAAGAGTTATGACAAAATCCCCCTCTTAAGATAAGAGGGGCAAGGAGAGTTATGAATACAAAAATCCCGGGTGAAAGGTTTCCAAAATGCCCAAAATTAAACGCCATAGCACCATGTCCATAGAGAAAGCAATTATAAAGACACTGGGAGGAAAAGAAATTACCATAACGGAACAAACTCCCATCCCCTGTTTTCGCTGTGGCATCTGCTGCGCCAGCTACCAAGCTCCGCTTACCCCCGAAGACATAGACAACATTGCCTCAGCCCTGGGAATATCAAGCTCAAAGTGCGTCTCCAGATATGCTCTGAAGGTGCCAACAAAGGAAGGCTACCTGCTCAAGCACACAAAGAAAGGCTGCGTCTTCCTGGCCTGGGATGCGGATGGGAAAGCCCGCTGCACCATATATCCCTCGCGTCCTAAAGCTTGTCGGGAATGGACCCCCAGCCTTGCCAAGCCCAAATGCCTCGAAGGATTAGCTAAACTCAAGTCCAAAGGACAGATAATGCTGCTGGAGGAACTCTTCCCACCCCATGACGAGCAAGAAGAGCTTTACCTGTCTCTGGAGGAAGTCCCTCCTCAGTCCTAACTTCCTGTCCATTTAGGTCTGTCTTGAGCAAAGTCGAAGGGGTAAGCTCCACGTGTCAATTTCCATCCTCAACAGCCTCACCGAGATTGCTTCGGCTGACTAAAGTCAGCCTCGCAATAACACGGGGGGTGTCATTGTGGTGAGCACACTCTTTTTATTGTCATTGCGAGCGAAGCGTGGCAATCTCTGGGATTGGGAGGCGCCGCCCATATTGCGGCTGTGCGCTCGTCGGTGATAAAGTTGTCCAAAACCCACACTAAGATGGAACAGAGTCTGACATTAATTTAGTAAGCAAAAAGGAGGCCAAAGATGAGCACGTTTGCGGGAAAAGTAGCACTGGTAACCGGCGGAAGTTCCGGCATCGGCCGTGCCACAGCAATCAAATTTGGAGAACGGGGTGTTAAGGTGATGGTGGCGAACCGCAGGGAAAAGGAGGGGAAAGAAACGGTGGAGATAATAAAGAAAGCCGGCGGTGAAGCGATGTTTGTCCAAACCGATGTGCGGATTGCCTCGCAGATTGAAAACATGGTGCAACAAACCGTAAAAAGATACGGCCGTCTAGATATCGCCTTTAACAACGCCGGAGTAGGAGGCATAATGGCCCGCCTGGTACGGACGACCGAGGAGATCTTTGACGAACTGGTGGATACCAACTTCAAAGGCGTCTGGTTGTCCATGAAATACGAAATACCGGTGATGCAGGAACAAGGTGGCGGAATTATCATAAATAACGCCTCCATCGCCGGGGTGTCCACCGCGGAAAGATTGGCCATCTATTCCGGAAGCAAACACGCCGTCGTGGCCATTTCCAACGCAGCGGCGAGCGAGTATGGCAGGGATAGCATCCGGGTAGTCGCCATTTGCCCGGGGTGGATCAAAACCCGCATGACTGAAGAACTGCGTGCCCGAAAGGACGCCGATGCCTTCCAGTCCAGCATACCTTTGAAGAGATGGGGCGAACCTGAAGAAGTGGCTGAAATGGTAGTCTGGCTGGCCTCGGACGCTGCCTCCTTCGTTAACGGCGGCGCCTTCATTATCAGCGGAGGGATGAACGTCTAGCGCCCTACCAAAACTATTCTGGCAAATGTCATCCCCGCTGATACTTCGGTAGTGGGTCAATTTGAACATTGATGAAATTAGGCACAAATTGAAGCTAAAATAGGTCTTGACAGATGGCAATGTGATATAATAAAACTCCTAACGAAGTGTATTAGTCCCCGGTGTTTGTGTTCCCTTTGCGGGTCGCAGATGCCGGGGATGTATTTTTTTGGAAGTGCGTAATGCACCGTATTGCTTTTTTATCGACGGTGGATATCTAGACCGTGAACTCGATAGCAAAAGACAGGGTAATCGCATAGATTATCGTAAACTGGTAAGTGTCATCGCTGAGAAATCAGGAACGGATAAGGAAATAGTACGTGTCTATTATTATCATTGTCTGCCTTATCAAGACCGCCACCCGACGGCAGAGCAAAGTGAAAAATTTAGCAGGGCACAAGGATTTTTCCGAGCGCTACAACGCACCTCAAGATTTGAGGTCAGAATAGGTCGGCTAGCTTTCCGTGGTAATAGAGAAGATGGAACGCCGATATTTGAACAGAAACGAGTTGATTTGATGCTTGGGTTGGATTTAATGTCACTTGCTGTAAAACACATGATTGATGAAGTGTTCCTTGTAGCGGGTGATAGCGATTTCGTTCCTGCTGTTAATGCTGTTAAGAAAGAGGGTATCGTTGTGTATTTGGTACACGGAGATACTCCACATGATGACTTATTGGATGAAGTTGACGAGCGTATAGCGCTAACACAGGAACTAGTTGGTGGTTGCTTTAGGTTAATATGACCATATTAATCAACCAAAATAATTATTTCTTTCAATGACCAAATATGATTACTTACCCCTGCTGTCGGTATCTTTGTCTACTACCCTAGTTTTCAAATTGACCCACTACCGATACTTCCCCAGCTTTGAAACAAAGCCCATTATTTGGGTTTAAGGTAAGTCATATACGTTTCTCAGTCTTTTCAAGACCTCTTTTAGACCATCATTTCTTGACGCTACCAAAATTTTTCGCTTATTCTGTTAGTCCTAAGATTTTAGCGGCGTTGCCGCCCATTATTCCTTCGATTTCCTCGTCTGTAAACTCGATTCCTTGCTGCTTTACTGAGTCGGGGATTTCGGTAAAGGCTTTGACCCACCTTTCTTGATTGACTAACAGCTTCAGAAACGGGTAATCACTGCCGAACAGCACTCTCTGCCAGGGGACCGAGTCTAACAATGTTCGTAGAGCTCCGTAGAATTCCAGAGGGCGGAGAAGCCGTCGCTGCCATAGAGCTAAATCGAGGTAAACATTTGTCGCGTTGTTACAGACTGCCACTGCTTCCGAGTACCAGCATCCACCGGTATGTGCCAGAATGATGGGCAGGTCAGGAAAGTCCATGGCTACCTCCTGCACATAAATGGGCTGGCAATATTTAAAATAAAGTGGTTTCAGCACCTCCCCTGAATGGAGCAGAACAGGAACCCCATATTCCAATGCCTTTTCATAAATGGGATAGCATGCCTTATCGTTGGGATAAAAACCAGCAGCTGAATGGAATTTAATCCCCTTCATACCCCATTCCTTGAGAAATCTTCCAACCATTTCGGCAGCTTTATTTCTTCTAGGGTCTATGCCAGCAAAAGCAATTAATCGCTGGGGATATTTCTCCGCCGCATCAGCATAAACCTTGTTTATCTCCTCAATACTTAGCTTGGGTTCACCAAGATGGCGAGCCAGACCCCAATCAATCGCCAACAGCACACTTTTATCAATCCCGGCAGCATCCATATCCTTGACTATCATGTCACCGGAAATATCCCAAAACTCCGGCAATCGTCTTTGCACCTTTTCCACTGGCCTGTTAATCCTCAGCGCCCCAACCTCTGCCCAACCATCCCAAAAAGGTTGGGCAACACTATCATAATCGCAAAGGTGAGTATGAACATCGATGATCATATTGTCCTCTTCAAGACGTCTTGTGTTTTCCTGATTATACCATCACTTACCCGGCAACCTTGATCGGAAAGACCCCGCACTCCACCGCTGCCTTAACTCTCCTTCCCAGCGGTTTTTCGGTATTCATCCAGGGCTTTCATCATGGCCAGGAAATCTTTCTGTCCTGAGCCTTTCTTTCCCCCCAGCCACTGCTCCAGCGCCTCGATAACGATTTCCCGAATCGATTTACCCTGCTCGACAGAGGCAAATTTTATCGCCTTGAGAAGTTCTTTACTTCCCAAATCTACAGTTATTCTCGTTCCTTTAGCCATGTTCACCTCCTCTACCCGATTTTATAACATAAAAACACAAAAGCATATAACTCTTCCCAATATAGTGGCATAAGTACCTATGGTTGATTTTGGAATATAACAAGACTATACTCATCCTGCCAAATTCCAGATAGTCAGGGATGTGGGGTAGCGAATTGTTGGCTTATATCTATGCGAGTATTACTCCTGAGTACGCCACACCCTCTGGAGGAGAGCCCAGTCCCTCCCCTTTCTTTAAGTTATCTAGCCAGTGTCCTGATTCAAGAGGGTATTGAGGTCAAGATTCTGGATTTCCTTGTGACCCAGTACCATCCCAGGAAGCTGAGGCGAGAACTGGAGGAGTACCGACCCCAGCTTGTGGGCGCCACCTGCGTTACTCTGAACTATCCCATTGCCAGGAGGATGCTCAAGGTATGTAAGACTTTCAACCCGCACATCTTCACAGTTATCGGCGGTCCTCACGTTACCTTTGCCCTGGAAGAAACACTGCTTCGGTCAGCATGGATTGATGCCATAGTCATCGGTGAGGGAGAGAGAACCCTGGTCGAACTGGTCAGGACAGTGGAAGAAGATAAAGACATCCACCAGGTATCCGGGATTGCCTTTGCAGATGGAGGTATGGTGGTAAAGACACCCTCCCAAGCTCGCATCGAGAACCTCGACCAGCTACCCTTACCAGCCCGCGAGTTGTTGCCCATGGCGAGGTACCGCGCCCTGGGCACCGCGTGCACGGTAATAACCAGCCGTGGCTGCCCCTTTAGCTGTATCTTCTGCTCAGGACGTCGGATGTTTGGCCCCAAAGTCCGTTTTCGCAGCCCCGGGCTTGTGGTGGATGAGATTGAGAAAATCCAGCGTGATTTCGGGCTTGCGAAAATCAACATTGTCGATGACACCTTTACCCTCAACCACCACCACGCCCGAGCGGTGTGCGAGGAAATGCTCAGGCGTAACCTGAAGATAAAATGGAGCGTTTTTGCCCGGGTGGATAAGATTAGCGAGGACCTGGCTCAGCTAATGAAACAGGCCGGCTGCGAATGGATACTATTTGGCGTCGAGTCGGCTGATGAGGAAATCCTGAAGACTATAAAAAAGGGAATCACTATCGAAGAAGTGAGGCGCGGGGTAAAGACAGCCGCTGGGGCCGGCATCAACGTCTTCAATTCCTTCATCTTCGGACTTCCCGGGGAAAGCTGGGATACAGCCCTCAAGTCTATGGCCTTTGGCGACGAGCTTTATCACAAATATGGCGCCAAGTATGGCTTCCATATCCTGTCCCCCCTCCCCGGAACCGAACTGTATGAGAGAGCTAAGGACTATGGCGTTCGCATCCTCAGCCGAAACTGGGCCCGCTATAATGCCAACGAGCCCATCACCGAGACAGCAACCATGAGCAAAGAGATGGTAAAAGAAGCCATGTCTATCTATGACCGGGGGATAGAAGCTGCCTGGGATGATATAAAGTGCCGGGCTAAAGGCGGAGATGCTCAGTGCGCTGAGATAATCGAAGGAAAGGAAAGAGAGAGCTTCGTGTGGACTCTGCTTCAGGGAGACGTCATCGAGGGGCTCGGGGGCGTGGCATCAGCCGCCGCCCTGAATCCCGGTAACGCCGAGTCCGAACTAGCCCGTCGAGTTTCCCGGAAGCTAGGACTCGACATAGAGGTAGCCCAGCGGCGAATGAGCGAATTGATAGGAAAGGGAGTTTTACGGTTGGAGCCGAAGGGAAATGACCTGCGGTGGCAGTGGAGCGACACCCACAAGCTCAAGCTGGCTAGCGAGATTACGCCTGCTACCTTGTGCCAAGCTTGATGCTCGCTTGCGGCAAATTCCCGAGAGTTTCCCGTCCATCCATGGTAAGCCGCGATGCATGAAAGGTAGAACTTTTGCTAAGAGTTTTGTATTATGGATATAGCCCAAACTTGTATAAATAAGCAATGGATTTTTAGGTTGAATGGCTAGACATTTAAACTCATACAGCGGTAGACTCACAGCTCATCAGATTGCTAGCGGAATTAACGCTGCCCGACGCAATGCCCATCGATTGACTGAAGATGCTCAGCTACTTTTCGATAAAGAACGTTATCCCACAGCAGCAGCCCTTGCAATTCTTTCAATTGAAGAGGCGGGGAAGGAATCTATTCTAAGACAAATAGCCCTAGCAACTGAGGATAACGAATTGAGAACGTCTTGGAAAGACTTTAGGGCTCACACAAAGAAGAATGCTAAGTGGTTGTTGCCTCAATTGGTGAGCGAAGGGGCACGTCGACTAGACGATTTTAAAAAACTGTTTGAAGAAGAGGCCGAACATACATTTCTCTTGGACATGATTAAGCAAGTAAGCTTCTATACAGACTGTTTGGGGAAGGCACATTGGTCTGAGCCTTCAGATATCATAGATAAGAGTTTGGCTAGACTATTGCTAGACGTTGCGAAGATATTCCTAAAAGACAGGGAAATTACCACTAAAGAAGTTGAGCTGTGGACTAAGCACATGGGCCCTGTGAGAGACAAACCTCTTGCTGAGCAGAAGAAGGCCTTATTAAATTGGTATGCAGAGCTACAGGAATTCGGACTTACAGACGAAAGACACAACATCACGGATCTATTAGTCTGGCTTGGCTTCACAAATGATGAAGAGGCTGACTTTAATTCTATTCTAGGGTAGCGGTTACTCCCATAGTCGTTGGAATTCAGAAAGAGTGAACTCCTTAGCGCGGCCCCAGTGCTCGTTGTTATCAAATCTTTTGCGCCAACGTTTGGCAAGCGAAGCATCTCTCACTATCTCTCCATGCTTTATCTTTCTTGTTAATCTATCACGAATGGAAAAAACAACCGCTTTGTCACTTATGACAGGGACAGTTGCAAAATCAGAATCGTCTACTAGTGAGAGATACCTTAGTTCTATAGTATTTAGTGAGTAGGCACGTTTGAAAAGCTCTTCGCTGGCATTCTTATACTCGATATAGATGCCGAATTGCCTATATTTTCCCACCCAGTTCTTTATACCCTTTTCACTGGCTACATATTTGATTCTAACACCCTTGCTAGCATACTTGAGATAGAGATCGACCAATACTGTACGGCCTGGATCTTTTCTCTCGCCAGGCATGGGGTAGGCTTCTGGTGTATATTCGGATATGAGGACAAGCCCAGGAGTTGTTGCAGTAATTCTCAGTTCAGTGCTTTCCTCAACTACAGCTTGTAGCTCTTGATAGAATTCCTTGGCAGAAAAACACTCTTTGAAGTCTCCTACATCATATCGCATGTATTTGCGCATCATATAACCACATAAGAGATGACCACCAGCGAATCCATCGAGGGCCAAAGTAGAGATTGCACTCCACCCCGAAGCGAATCCTGAGCTAGTAAATAGGATAATTATTAATAGGAGTACAATGATCCATGCTGCAAAATAACTACTCCCCGATAGCAGAAAACTGACCCCTCTTAACGAAAAGGAAACCCTTGCGAAGAAAGCCGCTATTGAAATCAAGGAGGCTATTGCGGCAAAGAATGACAGCAGTCCGATACTAAAGGCAGTCTCAGCACTTATATAGCTGTAGCCAATCAGCCCTAACATTGATATTACACATGCAAGCATGAGGAAAATCACAGCTAGGCTCCCACCTCGTAAGAAGACGCCTTTCATTCCAGGGAATATGTCTTCCCGCAATCCAACCGTAATGAGTACAGCTACCAGGGAAGCACTTGCCAGCGAGATTCCAACTAAAGAAAGAAGCAAGTCGGGTACCACTTCGGCAGTAGAAGTAACATTAGACCCTAACACTATGACCCCACAACGTAACGAAAATGGTATGAATGGATATATTCACAGTCTACATTATTGTAACAGCTTAGTTTTACCAAAATTTCCGCTTATATTATATCATCCCCCACTGCCGAGCTTTTGAGCTGTTCAGGGGAAAAGTCACCCGAGAGCATTTAAAAGTTAAAATGTTGTACGAGGTTAAAGCTTCATACTATACGACTCTGAAGGGTCGCATCATAAAATTTGGAGGTGAAGAATTTGCTGGATAGCCAAAACAGATAAGAACATCCGCGTCAGTGCTCGCGGCAAATTCCTGAGAATTTCTTGCTTATCCATGGTGAGCCACCTGGAACTTGAACCAGAACCGGCTAATCCTAAGAGGATATCCCCTTAACGAAATCCTCTATGGCTTTATTGACCGCTTTCGGCTTCTCAGCGAGGACAAGGTGGGTAGCCTGGGGAATAATCACCACCCTGGAGTTAGCGAGCTTGGCTCCTAAGTGATTAGAATATTTCACAGGGGTCATTGCGTCCAATTCACCACAGATAATAAGGGCAGGTAGCTTTATCTCCTGAACTTTGTCCATGAGGTCAAACTTATCACAGCAAAGGAAGTCATTGAGCATGACGGAAGGACCAATAGCCTTCTGTTTTTCTACGACTTCCCTTTTATAATCCTCCGGGGTTAAGCGATAGATTTCTTCAACTAGTTGATACCACTCCCGGGGATTGCCCTTAATAGCCTCTTCACATGGAGCTAAAAACATAGGGTGAACTCTGAGCCGGGCTCCACTGCTGATGATGATAATCCCCTTCAACTCCTGGGGGTATCTCAGGGCATACATCAGAGCTATAGCCCCACCTAAGGAGTGTCCAGCCAAGACCACATCTTTATATCCCCTCCCTTCGATGTACTTCCTGAGCCAGTCAGCACATTCCCCTACGCTATTAAGGGTTTGACCATTGGGGTGTCCAGGTAAGTTGACAGCATCACTATCCGGGAAGTAGTCGGTTTGATAGTGCCAGATGTCCCCATAAGCACCTGAGCCGTGGACAAAAATGAGCTTCATTTCCTTATCTGCTAAGATATTATAGTAATGAAGGAGGTGTCAATTCCGATATGATGGAAATCCAAAGTGTCTATTTTCTTGAATCAGGCAGTGCAAACACTGAGAAAACCTTTGATGTAGCTAAGAGGAGAGCCGAGGAGTTAGGGATAAAAACCATAGTGGTAGCCTCCACCAGTGGGGAAACTGGGTTGAAGGCAGTGAAGGCGTTCGCCAACTATAAGGTAGTGGTAGTTACTCATACTACAGGGCTGCAGGCTCCCGATGTTCAGGAATTAACCCCGCAAAATAGGGCTAAGATATTGGAGAAGGGGGGGTTAATTCTGACTGCCACCCATGCCTTTGGCGGGGTAGGCAGGGCAGTTCGGCGTAGGTTCAATACCTACCAGGTGGATGAGATTATAGCTCACACTTTACGGGTCTTTGGGCAGGGCACCAAAGTAGCCTGTGAGATAGCCCTTATGGCTGCCGATGCCGGTCTCATAAGGACGGATGAAGAGGTAATCTCTATCGGCGGCACAGCGAGTGGAGCAGATACAGCACTGGTCGTTAAGCCAGCTCATACCCACGACTTTTTTGAGTTGAAGGTCAAGGAAGTCCTGTGCAAGCCAAGGTGATAGACTGTTTTATTTGCCTTAGTGAATAAGTCAAACCACAAACCTGCTGGAGAAAAAATGAATAACGGGTTACAATAAAGGGCTAATTTTGAATAATCACACCCATGAAAGGAGCTAAGTCATGATAAAGAGCCAAAATTTGCTAACCGAGGTTGAATCCAAGGAGCTTCTTAAGAAAGCAGGGATACCTGTTGTTGAAGCCAAACTCTCCCGAAGCAAAAAGGAAGCTATTTCCATAAGCAAGGAAATGGGTTTCCCTGTAGTGTTGAAAATAAGTTCCCCCGATGTAATTCACAAAAGCGATTCCGGCGGCGTTAAATTAGGACTAGCCAACGCTACTCAGGTAGGCAAGGCTTATAATGAGATCGTATCATCCATTAAAAAAGCATACCCTAAAGCCCAAATTCAGGGTGTATCGGTACAACCGATGGCTCTGCCAGGAGTGGAAGTGATTGTAGGCATGAGCAAGGATCCTCAATTCGGTCCCGTACTCATGTTTGGTCTCGGCGGTATACTGGTAGAGGTGTTAAAGGACGTCTCCTTCAGAATAGTCCCGGTTACCGAAAGGGATGCCCGGGAAATGATTAGAGAAATAAAGGGATATCCCATACTGGAAGGGTACCGGGGCCAAAAGCCAGCCAGCATCCCGGCACTGGAAAAGCTAATAGTCAAGGTGTCTCAGTTTGTCGAGAAAAATCCCCAGATAAAAGAGCTCGACCTTAATCCCATATTTGCCTATCCGGATAAGGCTGTAGCTGTTGATGCCCGAATAATCCTGGAATGATAATCGTAAGGTCACTGTCCCGATAACCAAAAGTTTGCTAAATTTGGATTTCACCAGACAGGTTGAGGCCCCGAGGATTACCCTTGTTTGAGGAAAAGCTTAAGGAATTTGAGCCTATCTTTTACCCCAAATCTATTGCCGTCGTCGGGGCATCGGCTACCTCGATAAAGGCCGGCTCTTTATGGGTCTGGTCCTTGAAGTCCGCTGGTTTCCTGGGACTCATTTATCCCGTTGGTTCCAGCGGCGGCCGAATTGCCGACCTCGAGATCTTCCCTAACCTCAGGTTAGTCCCTGGAGAAGTAGATTACGTTATTGTATCCATTCCTCGACAATCTGTATTGGAACTCCTCGATGATTGCGCGACCAAAAATGTCAAAGCCGTCCAATTCTTCACCGCGGGATTCAGCGAAGTAGACGCACAACAGGGACACAAGCTAGAGGAACAAATGCTCGAGAAAGCACGACAGGGACACATTCGCATCATCGGCCCAAATTGCATAGGTGTATATTGCCCAGAACACAAAATCCCGTTCCTCATGGGGACACTCGGTGAAAGCGGTTCCGTGGGCTTCGTATCCCAGAGTGGCGGCATCGCTACCAAACTAGTGACAACCGGGATAGCCCGCCATATCAACTACAGCAAAGGAGTCAGCTTTGGCAACGGCATTGATTTGGATGCCAGCGATTTTTTGCAATACCTGGCTGCTGACCCCAAAACCAAGGTCATTGGTGCCTACCTTGAGGGAACAAGAGACGGAGCTCGTCTTTTCAACACTACGAAAGAAGTAGCCAAGGTCAAGCCTTTAGTTGTCTGGAAAGGAGGGAGAACAGAGGCTGGTGCTCAGGCTGCCATGTCACACACCGGCTCTTTAGCCAGTTCAGCAGCCATCTGGTCAGCAATGTTGAAGCAAGTTGGCGCTATAGAAGTGCACAGTTTAGAGGAATTAACCGACACCCTGCTTATCTTTCAACAGCTTAGACACTGGCAAGGTACCCGCGCAGCCATTATTGGCGGTCTGGCTGATGGGGGCGGCGGCAATTCGGTAGCCGCTGGCGATGCCTGCATGGAGAATGGTCTCAAGATCCCACCTCTCTCCCTTGAGACAAAGCAAGAACTGAGCGAGCTCCTGGGAGAAGTAGGTAGTATATTACGTAATCCGGTAGATGTAAGCCAGGCCCAATTCCGAGGCTTAGCAACTGTATTCCAAACTATAGATTTAGTAGCAAGGGATACCGTTATAGACATCGTCTTAATTCAAGAGGATATAGACATACTCTTACCAATTTACTCCCGGAAAGGACTGGAGGAAATAAACGAATTCTTTATAGAGCTTGGAGGCAGGCAAAATAAGCCCATAATAGTCATTTTACCTCATGGCTCCGCTGAGCCCGAAAGATTGCAGATAGAGCAAAAGCTCCTTGCCGCTTCCATCCCAGTCTTTTGTTCCATGGAACGTGCAGCTAAAGCTATTTATAAACTTAACCAATATTCTTGCTGGCAGGAGGCTAAATAAAGCCAGCCGCAAGAACTGCGACTCCGTGCAAACTTGATAACCACAAAATAAGAATTTCGAATTGAATCATGATACAAAATCGCAATACGGAAAAAATCGACCTGGAATGGAGTGACGACGATGTAGTGCCCCCCATAGTCTACCCTAACCTGGAATTCTTATTCCAGCAAATGCTCCATCTAACGCTGGAAGAAGTAGACCCCAGCCATGGTGAGCTAATACTGGACGTAGGCTGCGGCAAGGCTATTGATGGTGCACGACTATGGGAAAAGGGAGCGAAGGTTATCGGGCTTGAACCCTCCCATGTAATGATAGCCCGAGCTAAAGAGTATCTCAGTGAAAGCAATGCCCGGGTAGCTTTAGCCCAGGGAATAGGGGAGAATTTACCTTTTAAGCCACACTCCTTTGACAAAGTTATGTGTAAGGGAGCGTTAGACCATTTTTTCTCCCCCAGCAAAACAATGGAGGAATTTGCCCGGGTGCTTAAACCTGGAGGAGAGATGATAATCTCCATAGCTAATTTTGAGAGTCTGGGTTTCCGCCTAGGGAAGAAGCTATATCCAGTAACGAAGTTTCTTTCTCCCTCTCTGGCTAAGGAAAGAAAGCCCTGGGAGCTACCACCAGACCACAAATGTAAATTTGATTACCCATTCCTAAGCAGCCTGGTGAAGCAGCATTTTGAAATTAAGAAAACAAAGGGAATATCCCTCTTTTTTGGACTCCCTCTGTGGGGTAGTTTTCTTTCCAAACTTCCCCATTCTGTTTCTTATGCTCTTCTGAAGACATTGGATAAATTAGCCCGACCTTTTCCCTCTCTGGCAGACGTTATCCTGATGAAATGTACTCCAATTTATACGCCAAAATAACACTGCTTCTAGAAAGTCAATAGATCTTTACAATTCCTGTTGCCCAAACTATAATGCCCTGTCATGTCCATCATAAAAAGCGGCGATTTGCTTGCCACTCTGGCCAAGATATCCCACCTGTTAGCTATCCAGAAAAAGCAAGGCTATATCGTTGGTGGCTTCATCCGTGATTGGCTTTCGAAAAGAGAGACCAACGATATAGATATTGCTGTAAGCGGTGATGCCATAACCATAGCTCAAGAGGTAGTCGGAGAAATAAGGGGCAAATTTGTGCTCCTTGATGATGTCAACAACATAGCTAGAGTGGTGGTGATTCAAGATGAGCAGCCAGGAAAGATTTCACAAAACCAAGAATTGCGTGGTGCAGAGTGGCATTTTGATTTCTCTTCTTTTAGCGGAGATATTAAATCTGATCTTGCCCGCCGCGATTTCACCATAAATGCCATGGCTCTGGGACTCAGCCAATTTGTCACTGCCAGCACAGCCACCAAGAGGAGTTCCCGAAAATTGGCAACTCCTCTAGCTGAAAAACGACCTCTCTTAAAGCTTATCGACCCTTTTTCCGGTAGGGAGGATTTGAGAGATAAAATAGTGCGGAGGGTAAGCGAGCAAATATTTGAAGCCGATGCCGCAAGACTCTTGCGGGCAGTAAGGTTGGCTGCCGAGCTCGACTTCACTATAGAGCCAGAGACAGAATCTTTAATCCATCGCTTTTCTCAGGCTATCACCGAAGTCCCGGGGGAGAGAGTTAGAGAAGAGTTACTTCGTTTGCTCACTCTGCCCCGAGCCGCTTACTACCTGAGATACTTAGATAAACTCGGCTTACTGCTCGCTCTAATCCCCGAGTTAGCAGAGAGCAAGGGGGTTGAGCAACCAACAGTGCACTTCTGGGATGTTTTCGACCATTCTTTACAGACCGTAGCTGCGGTAGAATTCCTCATTAGAGAAAGCGATTGGGAGTACAGCAACGAAGATATGCTGTCTACTGCTCCTTGGTCCGACGCGATAGACAGACACTTATCCGAGGAGGTTTCCAGCGGAAGTAACCACAAGGTTCTACTCAAATTAGCTGGGATATTCCATGATATTGCTAAACCAATGACAAAGTCTATTGATGATACAGGTAGAGCCAGATTTTTAGGGCATGCTAAACAAGGAGCAGCTATAACTGCAAACATTTTGGAACGGTTGCGATTTAGCAATCGGGAAATAAGACTGGTAGAAAGCCTTGTCTACCATCACCTCCGTCCAGCTCAGATGGCAAATAATGAATTGCCCACTCAACGGGCAATTTATCGCTACTTTCGGGATACCGGCGAGGCCGGCATTGATATTCTACTCCTGGCTTTGGCCGATTATCTGGCCAGCCGCGGACCCCTGGCATCTATGGAGGAATGGAGAAAAAATTGCCAATTGATAAACTACATACTGGCAGAGCATGACAAGCAGCAAGCCAAAATCTTGCCGGTGAAACTCATTGATGGCAGTGATATAATGAACGCATTTGACTTAGCGCCAGGACAATTGATTGGCAAACTTTTGGCCATGGTCAACGAGGCTCATGCCAGCGGTGAGTTAAGCACCAGAGAGGAAGCATTAGCTTTGGTTCAAAGAGAACTATCAGCTGTGAGCAAGCAGCAAACAAGAGTTTCCCAAAAATCCCGGAGTTCTGGAGTAAAAACAATCCCTAACACAAAGGCAGACTAAAGTGAGAAGGCGAAATGTTTATTTATTAATTTTCATCCTGGTTCTGTTCGGCTTTGCCCTATGGTCCATAGTGCCGCTCGATAAGAATGTTTTCGACAGGGAAGGACTAAGGCTGGGCCTTGACCTCGCCGGTGGCAGCTACCTGGTTTACCAGGCTGATCTCAGCGGTATTGAGCCGGGCACAGAGAATGAAATTATGGATGGGGTGAAGGGGGTTATAGAAAGGCGTATCAACGCTTTGGGCATAACTGAGCCCGTCGTCGAAGTACAGAAATACGAGGGGGAATATAACATTGTCATCCAACTGCCCGGCATAGCTGACATTGAGAAGGCCAAGGAGACGGTTGGCCTCTTCACCGTGCTCGAATTCCGAGAGCAGGATGCCGCAGGAAATTGGACTCCTGCCACAGGTACGGTGAAGGGCGAAGAGTTAACCCTTACCAGTAGATATTTTAAGCAAAACACCGATGTTGTTATAGACAGCTATGGCAAACCATTATTGATATTTGAGTGGGATGAAACGGGAGCGCAGCTTTCCGAACAAATAACAAGCCGCCTCATAGGAAAACAGCTAGCTATCTATCTGGGCGATGAGCCACTTCGGGGTGAAGATGGTCATATCATCGCCCCAACAGTCAGGGCGGTGATAGAAGACAAAGGACAAATTGAAGGACTAAGCCTTGCTGATGCCACTGAATTAAAATATTTGCTCAACGCTGGGCGTATCCCTGTTCCTCTGGGGAGATGGGTAAATGGAGTATTTGAACCTAGTGTCCCACTCTATGAACGGACTGTGGATGCCACCTTGGGAGCCGATTCTATACATAAGAGCATAAGGGCAGCAGCGATTGGAATAGTTATGCTTTTGCTATTCATGATTCTTTACTATCGTCTGCCCGGCTTAGTGGCTTGCCTTAGCTTAGGGGTTTACGGCGTGGTGCTTCTATCCATTTTCAAGCTCGTCCCTGTAACCCTGACTTTGCCTGGCGTGGCCGGTTTTATCCTCTCGCTAGGCATGGCGGTAGATGCCAACGTCCTGATCTTTGAGCGCATGAAGGACGAATTGCGAGGGGGGCGCAGCTTAGCCGCTGCCGTTGAGGCTGGATTCAACCGTGCCTGGCCCGCTATCAGGGATAGTAACATCACTACCTTTATTGCCTGCATCGTCCTTTTCTGGCTTGGCGGCACGCTGGGCGCTTTTATGGTCAGAGGCTTTGCCCTGACCCTGTTTATTGGTGTAGCGTTATCCATGTTCACAGCCATCACGGTCACCAGAACCGTCCTCCGCCTTATTATGGGCAGCCAGGTGATTACCAATCTGGCAGCTTATGGAGTAACGTCATTTCGAACAGCGAGGAATACGAAATGATAGACTTTGTTGGTAAGAAGCAGTGGTTTTTCCTTATTTCAGGGATACTTATTGTTGCCGGGATAATTTCTCTGGCCGTTTTTGGCTTGAAGCCGGGAACCGATTTTGCCGGTGGTACATCTATGACTCTTCAATTTAGCCCAGCGGTGGAGCAAAGCCAGTTGCGGGAAGAGATGGCCAAGCTGGGATATGATAAGGCAACTATTCAAAACGCCGGCGAGGGAAATTTCATCATCCACATTGGGGAAATAACCTCAGCTGAGGCAAGCGAACTGGCAGAGAAACTCGGGGCAGAATTGGATTCTCAGGTTGAAATAACCGATTACTATTCGGCCTTACCTACAATAGGTGCGGAAACAGCACGCAATGCCATTATCGCCGTAATAATAGCTGCTGTGGCTATGCTATTTTACATTGTCTGGGCGTTTCGCCGCATGCCCAGTCCCTTTCGCTGGGGCACCTGCGCCGTCATTGCCCTTGTCCACGATGTGTTCATAATAGTGGGCATCTTCTCCCTCCTGGGCTTGCTTGCCGGGGTGGAGATCAATGCCTTGTTTATCACTGGACTGCTTGCCGTTGTGGGTTACAGCATCAATAACACTGTGGTTATCTTTGACCGCATTCGGGAAAATGTATCAAGGCATATTAGCCCCGACTTTGCCGTGACAGTAAATTCCAGCATTGTAGAAACACTGGGGCGCTCATTAAATACCAGCCTAACCACACTCTTCGTCATCCTGGCTCTGTTCCTTTTTGGCGGAGCAACCATACACTATTTCGTCCTGGTGTTGCTCCTCGGCGTTGTTATCGGCACCTACAGCTCTATCTGCATCTCCAGCCAGTTTCTGGTGGTGTGGGAAAAGAGGGAATGGAGTGCGCTTCTGCCTTGGGCTAAGAGAACTGCCTAGTTAGAAATATCAAACCGATTTCTAATACCTAAGCTCTAAATCCTGAACAAATTCAAAATTCTAGACTTAAATACCAAAACTCAGATTGCTATCCCAGTCTCTACCAACTCTTCGATATCAGGTACATAACAATGGCATTGCATGAAATAGCGAGCTGTTTGCCGCGTGGGTAGTTGACCTGGATGGTACCTGTTCCGTATCATATTTGGCAACAGGCCTCAGAGACAGACAAAATAGACGGCCATATGATGAACAGTAGTGAGGACGACATAGTGCGATTGAACAGGTCTCACGTTAAGCGTGCTACTGAGGCACTAATCAGGGCATTCTGGAATCACCCACCTCTCCAATATTACTTCCCCGACGAGGCGGAGCGGCAAAGGATAGCGCCCTACTTCTTCTCTTTATTTGTCTTCAATGGCATCCGATATGGTGAAGTGCATGCCACATCTCAAGATTTGGAGGGAATCGCCGTGTGGCTGCCATCCGACAACTACCCCGTTACACTGTGGAGACTGTTGCGTTCCGTTCCACCCTCCGAGATTCTTGGCGTCGGGAGATATGGAGGGTCCAGAATGAGGGGTCTTGGACAATATATATATGCCGTGCACAGGCGACTGGCCCCTTTTAAGCACTGGTTCCTGCAGGCCATCGGTGTAGACCCTCAGTTTCAGGGAAGAGGCTATGCTAGTAAGTTGCTCAGGCCAATGCTGGCAAGAATAGATGCAGAGGGTCTGCCATGTTATCTTGAGACGCTCGAAGGACAAAACGTCCGGCTCTACGAGCACTTCGGCTTCAAAGTGATAGAGGAATCTAATGTTCCTGACACTAGCCTGACTAACTGGGCAATGGTGAGAGACGCTCGGTAGTCAAGGCAACTCATTACCGAAACGGGGTTCTCATCTGTAGGGCAATGACAATGATCATCACCCGATTGCACGATTACTCATTTTGTTTTGAATTTTGGTCATTAGATGAGAGGAACTAAATTTTTCCTTTCTTTTGTTTAGGATTTCGAATTTTGTGCTTAGAATTTGTCGTATTTTGCCTTGTCATTTTGCACTTTTATTGTTGAATTTTGGTTTAGTATCCCTCTAGATGGTGTATTCTTTTTATTTCCTCGATATGCTCGTCAAATCCCTCGAGCTTTCCGGCCATTGATGCTTTTCCCAAAGGGTCATCTATCTCTGAATTACCCAGAAGTACATCAAAGACAGCTTTTATGGAAGAAGCGACTACTCGAAGATTATAGCCACCTTCCAGAGTAAAAACGAGACGTCCCTGGCATAGTTCAGCGGCCAGTTCTTTCAATATCATTACCATTTGAGCAAAACCTGTAACGCTTACCTGCATCATAGCCAGCTGGTCAGCCCAATGAGCATCGAAACCAGCAGAAACCAGGATGAGCTGTGGCTGAAATCTCCGGGCCACTGGAACCAAGACCTCGTTGAAAGCTCTCAAGTATTCCTCATCGCCCCAGCCGGCGGACATGGGGAAGTTAACCGTAGTTCCTTCTCCTTCACCCATTCCAGTTTCATCCATCCATCCTGTCCCGGGATAAAAGGGATACTGGTGGGTGGAGAAGTAAAGGACTTTGGGGTCGACATAAAAAGCATCCTGAGTCCCATTGCCATGATGGACATCAAAATCAGCGATAAGAACACGGTTGAGACTGAACTTGCTCAGGGCGAATTTAGCGGCGATTGCTATATTATTGAAAATGCAGAAGCCCATTGCTCGATCGCGAATGGCATGGTGCCCTGGTGGTCTAACCAGAGCAAAGGCGTTATCCACCTCTCCCTTCATCACCGCTTCTACAGCCACCATGAGCCCACCGGCAGCATATAAGGCTGCTTCGTAAGATTTCGGAGACATTACGGTATCAGGGTCAAGCCAACCACCACCCTTTTCCGCTTTGCTCTTAACGTAGGAGATGTACTCCGGCGCATGTATCATCTCCATCTCTTCTAGCGAGGCGGGGCGCGGAGGCAGACAGGTGAGTTTCTCCTTAATTCCAGCCTCCTTCAAATAAGACATCGCATCTACCAGCCTGCGAGAATTCTCCACGTGGTCACCGGTATCATGTTCCAAATAGATTGGGTCATAAACCAGACCTGCTTTCATACTCGCATCATATCAAAAGTATTCAAGCAAAAACAATTGCGGGCGATGCTTCCCAGAGCTCCGATCAAATTGGAGTTGCTTTTCATCACGAAAAACATCTATGCTGATGAAAGTGTATACTTCTTCGAACCGGCAGGCTTTGTAGTATGACCAGAGAAGAAATAAAAGATTTGCTCAACGAGGCGGAGAACAGGTTTTCTTCGGAAGCGAAGTTGATACAGTTGGAGTCAGGCAGAATTATTTTCGTTGGCGATACTCATGGTGACCTCGAAGCCACAGAGAAAATTATCCACAGCTATTTAAAGCCAGAAAATAAGCTGGTTTTCCTCGGTGACTATGTCGATCGGGGACCAGCTTCCCTGGAGAACATTAACCTTTTACTTGAGCAGAAAATTGAGCACCCCGATTCTCTTTATCTGCTTATGGGAAATCACGAAGGCCATGCTGTATTCAGCTTCCACCCTGCCGATTTCTGGGAAGGACTGGATGCCGAACTTCGCCAGCGATATAGTGAGGTTCTTTCCAAGTTGCCACTGGCAGCGTCCACGCCAAATGGAATCATTGCTCTGCATGGAGCACTCCCCGATGTGCCAGGTTTAGAAGACATAAGCAGGATAAAGCCAGGGAGTGCCGAATGGCATCAAATAACCTGGGGGGACTGGCAGGAAAGGGAAGGGGGGTTCCTGGGAATCGATCCCTATACCGGAAGACCCCAATTCGGGCGAGGCTGGTTCGAGGAAATCATGTCCCGCTTGGGCAAGAATGTCTTGATAAGGTCTCACCAGCCGGATGCCCCACCTACAATGTATGACAGAAGATGCCTTACTATATTCACCTCTTCAGCTTATAGACATTATATTTCTGAGCGCACCATAGCCCTGGTTGATTTGAGAAAAGTAGTAAAGAGCGTGGATGATATAGAGATAGAGATTGTCTAAAGCCCCCAATCCTCAAGATTTCAGCTTACTATGTTATAATATTATCAACTGCTTCTTGGGGGGTTGCTGGAATAAAAGTCGCAAGACTTGTTGAGTTAAATAATGCAACTTTTCTCGGCCTTCTGCATTTATAGTAATAGAAGGGGATAAAAATGAATAAGCTACTCAAAGTCTCAATTCTAATATTGCTAATTCTGGGGTTAGTGCTAATCAGTGGCTGTGCTTTTTCGCCATCAGGAGGAGGAGGGGGAGGAGAATCTGAACGTGGTGAAGGAGAGCAATATCCGAGTCCAAGCGATAATGAAGAGTCAACGGAAGGCCGCAAAATCGTAAAAACAGGCTCCATGACTTTGGAGGTGGAAGATATAGCCGAGACTATGGATAAAGCTGCTGAGATGGCTGATGAGTTCAATGGCTATGTAGTTTCCTCATATAAACATGAATATGAACGGGGGGTTTCGGGTCATATTACCATCCGCGTTCCTTCTGAAAAATTTGACGAGGCTTTTGCCAGACTTCGCCAGTTGGCCGTAGCCGTGCCCTACGAGACTACCACGGCAACTGATGTAACTGAGGAATATGTTGACCTGGAAGCTCAGCTACGCAACCTTCTAGCGACGGAAGCTCAGTATCTAGCCTTGTTGGAGAAGGCAGAGAACGTAGAGGACATGTTGATGGTGCAGAGAGAGCTTTCCAATGTGAGAAGGCAGATTGAGCAAATTGAAGGTCGCATGCAATATCTAGAGCGCACCTCGGAGACGGCACTTATTGAAGTAACCTTACAGGAGACGAAAGGATTGGCTGAACCCTGGAGCGCTTCCGCTGCTTTAAAATCGGCAGTGCGTGGGCTGACAACATTCGGTAGAGGTCTAGCTACTGTGCTCATCTGGCTTGGGATTTTCTGCTGGGCCTGGGTGCCGCCTTTGGTAATCTGGCTCAGAAGACGCCGAAGGGCGAAGGGCTAATTCTCGATGCATTCCTGATAAGGGTCAGCAATTACTTGCCCACCACCACTGGCTTGGGGAGCTAACTGAGTAGTTTGGCTTTATTGTGCAATAGTACAAATTTACGCTGCCTTAGATAAATACCCGACGAGTTAGTTATCACCTTCCATTGTCGGCTTAGTAATTTACCTCATTGGTATCTGAAGCTTATGCAACAACAATCTTGACATGACATCTTCGGACATCTACACTATCAAAATCAATTGACGAGGTCTGAAAGTAATGATATGCCCTGTTTGTAAATGCGATATGATAGTCGTTGAGTATCACGATATTGAGCTTGATTATTGTAATAGTTGTAAGGGGGTATGGTTTGACTCTGGAGAGCTCGAGCTTCTGCTTAAGTCGCAGGGACTTGAAGAGACAAAGACGTTTCTTGACGGCATCTTCAACTCTCAGGAAGCCGCTTCATCAGAAAAGAAACGGAATTGCCCCGTCTGTGGCCATAAGATGAAAAAAACAGCTATAGGCGAACAACCTGAAATCCTCATCGACATATGCCGTGATGAACATGGATTGTGGTTTGACGGGGGTGAGGTCGCTCAACTGATAAGACGTCTGGCTGGGGAACATCCGCCAAAACATGATTCCAGGGAACAGGTTATCAGTTTCTTAGAAGAAGTATTCGAAGCCCCACAGTAAGGCGGCGATGACGGTTAAGTAACACCCAGAGAAAATTAGTTAAGGAGGTTTAATATGTTAGCAGTTTATATCATTATCGGTGTTGTTGTGGTTCTTCTCATCATATTCCTAGTTCTGTACAACGGCCTGGTCAGGCTACGCAATCAAGTAAAGAACTCCTGGGCACAGATTGACGTTCAGTTAAAACGACGCTATGACCTCATTCCCAACCTGGTGGAAACTGTCAAGGGCTATATGAAACACGAGCGGGAAACCCTGGAGGCAGTAACCAAAGCCCGTAATCTTGCCCAGCAAGTTTCGTCTGCGGGAGCCGGTGAGCGAGCCAAGGCCGAAGGTGAGCTGAGCTCGGCACTATCCCGTTTACTTGCTGTAGTGGAACGCTACCCCGACCTTAAAGCCAATCAAAACTTTCTGGCACTCCAGGAGGAGCTTACCTCAACCGAGAATAAGATAAGCTTTTCTCGCCAGTTTTACAATGATTCAGTCTTGAGATATAACAACCAGACGCAGATGGTTCCATCTAACATTATAGCCAGCATGACCGGGTTTAAGGCCAGTGAATTCTTCGAGGTTACTCTAGCCGCCGAAAGAGAAGCGCCCAAGGTTGGTTTTACTCAATAATAAGACTCTTCAGCCGTGTGGGAACAGATTAGGTCTAATCAAATAAGGTCGGTAGTGCTGACAATAGGCATGGGAGCATTACTGATCCTCATTGGCTATTTCCTGGGCCTGTACTTCTTTGATAGCGCTATTGCGGGCTTGGTCATTGCCCTATTAGTGTGGGTAATCTTGAGTTTAATCGGTTACTTCCAGGGCGATAGTATCCTGCTTAGCATGTCGAGGGCGAAGAAAATTAAGCGTGATGACCACCCCCGTCTGTACAATGTGGTTGAGGAAATGAAGATCGCCTCCGGTCTGGAGAAGATGCCCAACATATACATCATTGATGACCCGGCACTAAATGCCTTCGCCACTGGTCGTGACCCCAATCGGGCATCTGTAGCTATTACTTCAGGTCTACTACAAAAACTAAACCGCGATGAATTGCAGGGGGTCATCGCCCACGAGATATCCCACGTCAAGAACCGGGATGTGCTGCTCATGGCGATGTGTAGTATCCTGCTCGGCACTATCGTGCTCCTAGCCTGGTATGGGTCACGTTTCCTAATTTTTGGCAGCATGACCGGGTCAAGAAGAAGTTCCTCGTCAGGAGGGGGTGGGGGGGCTCAGTTAATAATTCTGGTCGTGGCACTCGTATTTATGATACTGGCGCCGCTTATGGCGCAGCTCATTTACTTTGCCATCTCTCGGAAGAGAGAGTACCTGGCAGATGCCTCGGCAGCCCTCTACACTAGATACCCTGAAGGACTGGCCTCAGCTCTGGAAAAGCTGGGTACCTCGACTGGGCAGCTAAAATCAGCCAATAAGGCCACAGCCCCTATGTATATCGTCAATCCTTTCCGCAAGAAAGGCATGAAAGCCAGTGACCTCTCCAGCACTCACCCCCCCATATCAGAGAGGATACGCATCCTACGTGCCATGGCTGGCGCCTCTTTTAACGATTATGACCAGGCTTACCTCCAGTTCCACCGAGGGGGTAAGGGGGTTATACCTGCTGCCAGCATTGCCGCCGGAACAGTCCCATTAGCAACGGTAAAGCTAGAGGGTGAAGCGGGTGAACCAAACGAGATACAGCGGGCTCGTGAGACCTCGGATGTAATGTGGCGGCTGAGCAACTATAACACCATTACATGTGACTGCGGTGCCAAGTTACGAGTGCCACCTCAGTTCAAAGAGCCACAAATCAAGTGCCCACATTGTGGTAGAACACACCAGGTCTGAAAAGATGGATTATCGTTAACCAAATCCTCTCATGTACTATCGGTAACTTCAGCACCTATGGTGATGCTGGGTGGGACTTCTTCTAGAACCCTTTGTTAAGCTATCTCGGCTACACAAAATAGCGAACTGCTAAGCCGGGACATAGTGCTAAAAAACTCTTAATTTGGTTTTGGGTTTTGCAGTTTTACAAGCCTGTTTTTTTCCTTAGCACTTCAGCCTTGTCGGTTCTCTCCCAGGGAAGGTCGAGGTCCCCCCTGCCAAAATGCCCATAGGTAGCAGTTTGGCGGTAAATGGGGCGGCGCAAGTCCAAAGTCTTTATGATAGCCTCAGGCCGGAAGTCGAAGTGCTTGTTGACGAGATTGAATATGATTTCATCGGGGACTTTTCCCGTGCCGAATGTCTCGATGGATAATGACAGGGGATGAGCCTTTCCGATAGTATAGGCAACCTGAAGCTCGATGTAATCAGCAAGTCCGGCAGCTACTATATTCTTGGCGACATACCTGGCCATATAAGCGGCGGAGCGGTCTACTTTGGTAGGGTCTTTGCCTGAAAAAGAGCCCCCACCATGTCCGCAGGCACTGCCATAAGTATCAGCAATGATTTTGCGCCCGGTAAAACCAGTGTCGCTCACCGGCCCGCCGATGACAAACTGACCGGCGCTGTTAATGTAGTATTCAGTCTCGTTATCCAGCAAGTTGGCGGGAATGCCCTTCTTAATCACCTGTTCTATAAGATCGTGCTCGATGATTTTGCGTTCCACCCCCGGGTCGTGATGAGCAGCCAGGGTAACACAAACCACCCTCCTGGGTATGCCGCGACTGTATTCTATAGTCACCTGAGATTTACCATCGGGCCTCAGATAAGGCACGACCCCCTCTTTTCTTACCTGGGCCAAGCTCCGGCACAGCTTGTGTGCCAGTGCAACAGGCAAAGGCATAAGCTCAGGAGTTTCTGTACAGGCAAAGCCAATCATCATTCCCTGATCACCAGCACCAGTTCTATCTAAAACTTTGTCAGTTGCCTCTCCTGTTCGTGTTTCTAAAGATTGACCAACCCCAGCAGCAATGTCGCTTGACTGTTCCTTAAGGGAGACCATGATTCCGCAGGTCCGATAATCAAAGCCATATTCAGGTTTGGTATAGCCTGCCTCTTTGATTACCCGGCGCACAATGTCAGGAATTTCCACGTAACCCTTGCAGGTAATCTCACCGAGAACCATCACCATACCCATGGTCACTGACACTTCGCAGGCCACCCTGGCGAAGGGGTCCTTTTCCAGCATGGCATCAAGGACAGCGTCTGAAATCTGGTCGCATAACTTATCAGGATGACCCTCGGTGACGCACTCCGCAGTGGCTAAATAGGAATCCGACTGATTAAAGCTATTCGGCATTTTTACTCCTTTTTATGTTCCCAATTCCCAGCTTGCCAGGTAATTCTTTTGCTCCTCGGTTAAGGAATCAATGGTGATATTCATGGAGGCGAGCTTTAGTTTACCTACCTCCTGGTCAATTTCCTCAGGCACAGGATAGACCGCGGGCTCAAGCTTTCCTTTCATCTTGGTGAGATACTCCATACATAGAGCCTGGTTGGCAAAGCTCATGTCCATAACGCTGGCCGGGTGTCCCTCGGCAGCAGCCAGATTGATTAGCCTGCCCTCGCCTAATAGATAGATACGCCGTCCATCGCCTAAAGTGTATTCCTCAACGGAGGAACGTATTTGTTTCTTAGATTTGGCCAGGCTTTCCAAAGCCGGGATGTTTATTTCTACATTGAAGTGGCCGCTATTAGCCAGAATAGCTCCGTCTTTCATCTCTAAAATGTGTATCTTATCAATGACGTTGGTATCGCCCGTGGTGGTGATGAAGACCTCTCCTATCTCGCAAGCCTTAATCAAAGGCATGACCTGATAGCTATCCATGGCGGCCTCCAGAGCAGGGATAGGCTGGACCTCGGTGACGATAACCTGTGCCCCGAGCCCTTGAGCCCGCATGGCTAGCCCTTTGCCACACCAGCCATAGCCACAAACAACCACTTTCCTCCCTGCCCAGAGTATATTGGTAGCCCTGGTGATGCCATCAATTGTGCTTTGCCCCGTTCCATACCTGTTGTCAAAGAAATGTTTGGTTTGAGCATCGTTTACGGCAATAATAGGATAAATCAATTTACCCGCCCTCGCCATGTTCCTCAGCCTGATAACCCCCGTGGTCGTTTCTTCAGTGCCGCCAATGACGTCGGCAGTCAGTTCGGTGTAATCTTTATGAAGGGTGGAAACCAGGTCCGCGCCATCATCCATGGTGAGCTGAGGCTTATGTTCCAGGGCGGTGATGATATGTCGGTAGTAAGTCTCGTTATCTTCTCCCCTTATGGCGTTGACGGGAATGCCATAGTCAACCAGGGCAGCAGTTACGTCGTCCTGGGTACTTAAAGGATTGGAGGCACATAGAACTACTTCAGCACCACCTTCTTTTAGAGCCAGAGCTAAATTGGCCGTTTCCGTCGTGACATGGAGGCAAGCAGAGACACGCACTCCCGCCAGGGGCTTTTCCCTGCCAAATCTTTCCTTTATTAGTTTGATGACTGGCATTTCCTTGCCAGCCCAGTCGATGCGAAGCTTGCCCTCTTGGGCCAGGGAGGGGTCTTTAATGTCATAATTCTTCATCTTTTTAGCTCCTTGAAAATGGCATTAGCTGAACTGCTCAGCAACCCAATCAGGTATGTCCAACGTGCCCATTATAATTGGTTTTTGATGGCAGTCGCTACCTCCGGTCATGAGCATATTGTGCTTCCTGGCGAACTCAATATAGTGTGCCGTGGTTTTCTCGTCATGTCTGGAATGCCAGCACTCGACACCATCGATGTATTGTAGCATATATTTTTCTATGACCTTCGTTTGTTCGTCCAAATCGCGCGTTATACTTACCAGGGATGTGCCGTGGGGGTCATTGGGGTGGGCATGTACCAGTACACCGCCGGCGTTTCTGATCAGCTTTGATGCTTCAGCAAGAGAAAGCGGGTACTTGGGGACATTGCATTTGACCAGATATTTATCGAAGGCCTCTTGCTTATCCTTTACAATCCCCTTTCCCTCCAGGTAGTTCGCTATATGGGGTCGCCCGAACACGCCGTCTACACTATCCTCTATTTTCCTGAGGTCTTCCTCGGTAAATCTTTCAATACCCTCTTTATCGAACTCAACGTTCAGGTTTTGCAAAATCTGACGCGCCCTTCTTTTCCTGTGTTCTTTTATCAATTGAAGCTTGCTCTTTAGCTCTTGATTGCTGATGTCATACCCGTATCCCAGGAAATCCAGGGAAACATCTTTATTGCCCTCAGGATAATGGAAAGTCACGTTTAATTCCACCCCTGTGATGTAAGACATGCCATGCTTTCTCGCCAGGGCGATAGCTGTTCTCTGGCAGTCTATAGAATCGTGGTCGGTTATCGAGATTAAATCAATGTTTCTGTTTTTGGCTTCTTGGAAAACCTCTTCAATGGAGAGATTGCCATCCGAGCAGGTCTTGGTATGGATGTGTAAATCTATCTTCATTCCTATCTCTTTTCCATGCCGATGATATACCAATCTTCGGGCGGGTCATATTGAGTATCAACCGTCAGGTGGATGATATTGAGTCCGGGATACAACCGCTTCAGGTCATCAACGTCTACTTTCTCAAACTTCTTTTTATTGTTGAGGTAGGCTTGTTCGGTGAGGGCATTTGATTCGTAATCCCCTTGGGTACGTCTTAGTATCCGGGCGATGGCTACCTCTTGCGGGCAATGGGTCTGAAGGATGACGAATGTCTTATTATGTTTGGCTGCTATCTCAGCAGCCCGTCTTCTCAACGATTGGGTGACGAAGGTGGCATCGAGTATTACACTATCGCCCTTCTCCAGAGCCTCATTTGCCCGTCGGAACGTCTCATCATATACCAGCGTTCGTTTGCTCATATCCGAGGCGACCTTCTCATCGAATATATCCTCATCCTTCAGCACTTCCAGTCTAACCAGGTCGGACCGAAGGATAGGGTAACCCTTAATCCTGGAAATCTCCTCGCTCGTCTCGGTCTTCCAGGTGCCTGGCAAGCCGCAGGTGATAAGCAAAGTATCAGCCCCCAACTTGTTTTCTACGAATCTGCCAAACGGTTCTTTCAATCTGAGTCTCCTATATGGCGCAATTTGCCGCATTAGATTATAACGACTCAAATTCCCTTTGTCATGGTCAGTGAGGAAGCACGGTTTATTTGACCGTCTCCTTTGGCCAATGCTAAACTATTTTCGGGCAGCGTAGCTCAGGGGTAGAGCAGAGGACTCATAAGCCTTTGGTCGCTGGTTCAAATCCAGCCGCTGCCACTTATTTATTTGTTTGGCATATTATCTTTCCGGATACAGCCCGTTAAAGCATAAAATGAAATATATCTTTACTCCTATGAACGAGAAATATGCCAATGATATTGTTTCCAATTGGCACTATGATGATGTCTATTCGTTTTATGATATGGCAGCAGACGAAGATGACCTCAGGATATTTATGGACACTAGAAACTGGCAAAATACTATTAGGGCTGTATTGAATGAAAATGATGAATTCTGGTTATCATTGGGTCTAAGATCGGACTTGACTGGTCAAGGACTGGGTGAAGAATTTGTATTGGAGTGTGTAAAATATGCAGCACTGCAGTATAAATCGATAAGACACACCATTAAGCTTGCTGTTGCTGTTTTCAACCAGCGCGCTATAAAGGTCTATCAAAGAGCGGGGTTTATAACTACTAACAAGACAGTCAGGGATACCCATATCGGGCAGGTAGACTTCATTGAAATGGAAAAGAACATCGCCCATTAACTGCCTCAAGTCCAGCCGCTGCCACCAATAAACATAAATCCTCTCTAATTGACCCGCTACCAGAAATTCAGTCCACTTGACAACCTGGGGAGATGAAACGTAGTATGCTGGGAAAACAGTAATTGGAGGTTTTGATATGATTGCGATTACGATTATTGTTATTGGTGTTTTATTGGTACTTGTAGCATTATTCGTTTGGAGGAGGCAAAAAGGGGAAAAGCTAGAAGGAATAAGCAAGGAACAGAAGAAAGCATTCTTCGCACAATGGATAGTAGGGATTGTTTTAGCATTAACAGCTGCTATTTTTATGTTTGATGGCGATATCCTGGGAGAAAATACCACAGGTATTTCCACAATCCTAGGGATTATTGGAATTTGCCTGATAGCAACTTCCAATGTCAACCTGCTATCTCTCAAGCGTAAATAAAGCAGATTAGCGAACCAAACAAAAATCACCCCTCAGAAAAGCGTCTGAGCAACTATTTAATAGACCGTTGCTCAGTAGCTGCTGCACTGCTGGGGTGTGATTGGCACTCGGTCACACCGGTGAAGTCTTTATTTCTTACTAATTGTAGACGCACCGGATGTATTGATATCGCCCATTGTAGGCTCACCAATGTACCATAGTCTTGACGCACCGCTAAGGTTGGCATCCAGTCTGCCATTCAGGTTTACAGTGCCACTGCTGGCACCACTAAAATTGACGTCGGCATTATTAACTATGAAATCGTCAAGATTGAGACGGCTAGCACCAGATACATTGGCGTCCATATCGTCAGCAGACCCTTCCAACTGAATAGTGCTTGCTCCACTCATGCCAAACTCGACATTGCCTGCTGTGATGTCACCAGTAACCCTGCTGGCTCCAGATACAGTGATAGCCAGATCCTCAGTGGAATTGAAGTCGGAAACAGTACCATGCGATGCTCCAGAGGCAGTCAGGCCGCGAAGCTGAGGCATAGTCACCGAGGCTCTCGAAGTTATGGACCCAAGGTATGGGAATATCCCAAGACCTATCTTAAAAGTTACGGACCCAATGCGTAGGACTCTCCCAAGACTTATCTTCAAAGTTTGACCGTCTTGGGAAACCTGGACATGGTCTATTATATTATCGTCCGTGGTAACATTGATACTGTACGAGCTGGATTGTTTGATTTCAAAGTTAAAAGCGCTGTCGATCTCAACTTCAGTGAAATCAGTAAAAGCATACTCTTCGGTCTCAAGATTTCCAGAACCGACCAGGCCTCTCGGCCAACCGCCCCAAAATAGCACGTTACTGATTATCGCTACCGCTGCTACTATTGCAATTATTATTATTGCTTTCTTCATATCACACCTTTCCTCTGAATAAATGCCTTTCTATAGGTGGTCAATTTGACAAAACTGGTTAGTTAAATATGCTCCTGATAACTGGCAGTCCCCCTGACTACATTAACAATTAGCTTTATCACCCTAACCAGTATTGCGATTCCTACCGCGACTGAAATAAAAATCAAGAATATACTGACGCCTAAATAAGTGGCATCAGCCGCAGCAGGGTTAGGTATTACACTGAAATCGAAAGGAAAGACAGACAGAAGGGTTAAAACCGTCCAGAGTGAAAATGCATTTATAACGATATGAATCATTTCACGCAATACATACCTATCAAGGATAATCAAAATAATGTGACCGATAATACTTATGATTAGAGTTGCTGTAAGAATCGGTAGCCATAGATTGATGTCTTCTGTAAAGAACGGATACCTTATCCATGTAGTAACGCCGCCTACTGTTTCCGAATGATAATAGGCTACGTATTGATTAAAAAAGTTGAAGAATATTAATAAAACGATACTCCAGGCGATGGCAAAAGCGGAAGCTGTTATTCTTCCACTTCTACTTTTAAAATGAGCGTCTACTTTATCTGCGATTCGTTTACCTGAATCTGCAGTGGGGGGTGGTGTAGGCGCTGCTGCCTCTGATTCTGCTGTTGGTTCTGAGGGTGGAGGTTCGGAGTATTCACCTGTTACCCCTGATGAAGCGACTATCTTCTCAGCAACATCGCCGGCCCATGGTAGTTTATACCACTCACCACTGGAAGCCTTGACTATCATTATTATCCAAACAATGACCCCTATAATTACTATAATTGAAGAGAAAGCATCACCGACCACTGGTAACAAACCAAGTATAATCCCGGCAACTGTGAGGGTGCCAAACGCAACAATTGACTGCGCCGCGTGGAAACGAACAAATTTGTTTCTCTGCTCTAAAACGAGAAAGATAATGCCGCTTATCCATATGCCAACATAGCACAATAAGCCGGCAACATTTGGCGATAGCCCTGTACTTGTACCTGCTGGCGCTGTTAGTTTCTCTCGCTCTATCTTTTCCCGTGCCTCAATCCGCGCCTTCTCTTCCTCGTAGATTCTCCTCTTCTCCTCTGGTGATAGTTTCATACCAACCCCCTTAATATTGGCGTCGCAGGTTCAGAATAGCCATCTATGCTTTTGTTGTCAATACCACCGTTTAATCCGACATTTCCTAAGAAGGTGGTATCTTACACCTTTGCAAATGCTACCACATAATTATGGCCGTAAATCTTGGCACACCTGGGGCAGGTCGTGTAGTAGAAATAATACCTTTTAACTGTCTTGCCTTTTTGGTTTACATATTGAGCCATTTCTTTAATCCATTTTGGCACGGCGTTATACGGACCATCGAAAACCTTGGTGATGTATGTTCCTGATAGTTTGACGTTTTCAGCGTTCGGGATTTCTTTTGTCACATTGATATATAGTTCGCCTTTCCAGGGCGATGATTCGGTGGCAAGCATGATAAAGTCCTTGGTATCCGGATTTGCTCCTGTATCTTCAATTTTTTTCCACATCCTTCCGACTGTTTTACCGAATTCTCCAGGTAGCGGCATATGCATGAATTGCCTCATAGTGTCTTTGACAAAGAGCTTATCTTCCCACGTTATTTCTTTATCATGCCATGGTTCAGGATTAAACTTAGGACAACATTGCGTCTCATTATCATTCCTTATCATATTTCAAGCCCTCCTTTAATCTGGTTCAAACCCAGCTGCTGCCAGTTAGTTTTACTTCTAAATATCTTCAATTTTTCTTTTTTTGATTAGGCAAATATGTGCTGTAACCCCAATAGCAATACAAATTAGTACTATCCTGACAACTATGTTCTGTACTCCAAAAGTTATACTGAGTCCGATAGTGAGCCAAAGTAGAAGGATGGTAAATATCTTTACCCTTATAGGCATTCCTCTGCCCTCAATGTAGTTCCTGACATAGGCTCCAAATATTCTGTTGTTTATAAGCCATTGATAAGACCGTTCAGAGCTCCGCATATAACAAGCAGCGGCGAGTAATAGAAATGGGGTTGTAGGTAGAATCGGGACAAAAATACCGATAACCCCTAATCCTGTGCATAAAGTCCCTGCTCCGATTAGAAGCCTTCTCTTTGCTGTCGTCCGCATCTATTTGTATAATACAGCCCTTTTTGACTTTATGATATCCTCGTCTTACTTCCTCACCCCGTCAAGATAATATCCTCAAACACTCATTTTAGCTATAAAATATGTGCCACAAGGCTATTGACTTTCTCCTAAACTACTCCCGGGCGGTTTAAATCCAGCTGCTGCCATATCCTGCAATTGTGACAGGATGGGTCCCCCCTGTGCTCACCGCCTATTGGTCAACCTGGCCTGCACTTCTGCGATCAGGTCTTGAACCGCGATACGTAATACTGTCTGGCCTTGCTTTAACGTGTCCACGAGAACATCATAGTCCTCGTAGAAATAGACTGTCTTCCCATCCGTGAACACTACGAAGGATGATAAAGCCTTGGATTGACCTCGTATAAAGCGGAAGCTCGACCGTATCCGCTGTAGAGGCAGCGAACTATCCAACAATTTCATCAGGACCTTTAATTCGAAGATGTCTTCTACAGAATAAAGACGGCGCGAACCTCTTCCGGATGCTGCTCTCAGACTCGGGCTCACAAGGCCTGTCTTATCCCAATACGCAAGCTGGCTATAGGTAGCGCCAACCACATGTGCTACCTCTGAAGTACGGAATGATATAGGTTTTTTTCTACGCGACATTGCGAATTCCAGCCAATATAATATGAGTCATATAATTATATCACTTGCAGTTTAGACACTGGCTCAAATCCAGCCGCTGCCACTACTGCTTTTCTTCTTGATAGCTGGAATTAGAGTCGGAGTAGGAAATTAGAGTACGCTCCCTTAACCGGTCAGCCCAGTGCCTGGCCTAGAAAGTACGGCCAGATTACTATGGCAAGTAAAATCTCCCACCAAACCAGACCGGCATAACCGATTGTAAATAGCCAGCCGATGAACCAGATAGGGCCTATTAAAGTCGGCGCGCGGCTGCGGTACCAGCGTTTTCTTTCCTCTGCCATGCTTTCCTCCTTTTACAGGATAATCTATTCTTGATTTGATGATTTTCCCGGCAATATCTTAATGATAAGCCCACTGGATAGCAAGACCTAAAATAGGACCGAAGAAACCTTGGCTACAATTCACCAAGCGCCGCTCTCTTGCATTGAAGATATTCCTCTCTAAGTTCATATTTTTCCCAGTACTATCCTCCAATGCCATAGGCACCGGTGACGGAGTCTCTGAAGAGCGGCAATTGCGGTGGATAGAAAGTGAATAGCACGAAGAGAATGCCCAGGACCGCTAAAGCAATCGGGGCGAAACGGTTAAGCTTTTCCGGTAATGGAGAGGCAATTAGCAATTTATAGCTCACCAACTGCCCGACTATGACCGCTACAACGAAAATCGCAATGTCAACTATCAGGAGACCATGCCCCAGGATAGCTGTGTAAGCATAGTAAAGGACCACGATAGTGATTGGTATTAGATAAATTCCTAGAGTCTTGGCAAATAGAAAATTGTTCGCCGACTTCCCGAAGCGGCTATATTCCAAAGCCGCATATACCAATGCCGGCCAAAAACCCAGCTTCAGATGTTCCCATACACTTTCATTCACAGCGGCAATCGGGGCGATGGGAATCGCGCGACCGGACCACTCGAAGGCAAAGTGCAGCAGCGACCCCAAAACAACTATGAAGGCGATTCCCCCTAACTCCCAGCGCAAAATGCTTTTTTTCACGGCCATAACTTCACGGAGTTGATATTTCAGGGCCAGCCGTAGCTGCCGTTTTTCTCCAGCGGAGCCACAGGGCCCAGGCCGTTACCAGCACGGCTAGCACGGCAATATAGATTTCCACGGGAATGTCGGTAAGAACCCCTGCCTGCAACAAAACTACGCTGTAGTTCAGCACGGCGTGCAGACCAGAAGCTATCAGGTAAAACTGCCACCCCCAGCCCCTGGCCAGACCGTACCCGGCCAGGGCGGAAAAAGCGATATGAGCGGCTACGGTAAAGAACCTCTCCCAGAATCCACCTAGTGCCCAGAAGCCGTAGGTTTGCACCCATTCCCATGTCCACCCGTAGGAAAAGATGACATTGTGTATGTACTGAGCTTCGAAGATGGCAAATCCGGCTCCGGCCACAGCGCCGATGACCAGTCCCAGCTTGGGGTCGATATTCTTGCCGCTACGCCTCCAGTAGACGACCACCGGCACCAGCTTTGCTCCTTCCTGGACCAGTCCGGTGAGAAGTATTGATGGTATCGCCGCCAGCAAAATCCAGCGCATGAGTACCTCCTGGCTCCAGAAATGGCTCAGTGCTTGTCCGTCCCAAGTCTGGAGAGGAATTTGAATAAAGCAAACAGCAGCCAGGGTTAGAAAGGCACTGCTTACGAGGACCGCCCAGAGCCAGGGTTTCTTAAAGAGCGGTGGCCGGTAACCGGCCAGCCAGACCGCACCGAAGGCTATAGCCAGACCAATCCCCCAGGCGCTGGGGTTTTGAAAGAAAGAGACGAAATAGTTGACCATGTAATCTACCATGGATTCCTCCTATACTTTAAGCTGGTTTTTATCCAATTCATTGTACATGCAATCTTCGTGATTGTGCTACCCTCTTTCTCGATTTAAACGAGCTTCACAGTTTCCTTGTATCGGGGGACTTTTGTGGTCCACCCGGTCTTTTCGTTCAGGAGTTTCGCAAAGCTAATGGCTGCTTTTTCTTCCCCGTGACTGACAAATACACAGCGCGGCGGGACACGAATGTCGGATAGCCAATCTACTAATCCATCACGGTCGGCGTGGGCAGAAAAACCATCGATTTTTTCAATGTGTATTTTTACCGGATGTATTTGCCCTAAGAGACGGATTTCCTCGGCACCATCCAGCAATATTCTGCCCGGCGTTCCCTCCGCTTGATAGCCGACGAATAATATTGTGCTTTCTGCCCTTCCGATGTTATTGACAATATGGTGCTTTACACGGCCACCGGTTACCATACCGCTGCCGGCTATTATGATACTGCTTCCCTTTATGTTGTTAATGGCCTTGGACTCTTCCACACTCTGTACCATTTTGAGGTTTTCAAAACTAAAAAAGGAATTACCCTGGCGCAGACGTTGCATCATCTCTTTGTCGAAGAGTTCGGCGTGATGTTTAAATACTTCGGTAATCCGTATTGCCATAGGGCTATCCAAAAAGACAATTAAAGGTGGAATTTCTTTACGTAAAAATAATTCGTTCAGGTGATACAGTAGTTCCTGGGACCGCTCCAGAGCGAAACTGGGAATAATGATGTTGCCCCCGGCGCTTACCGTCCTGTTGATACAATCGCGTAATTGTTTTTGAATATCTATGTTCTCGTGTTCTTCGTGAGTACGGTCGCCATAAGTTGATTCTATAACTATATATTCGGCCTCATCGAAAATAGTCGGGTCATTTACTATCGGGCGGTCAGGTTCGCCGATATCACCGGAAAAAATTACTCTGTGGTTCTTGCCATCCTGTCGGATATTTATATTTATGACCGCCGAGCCGAGTACATGCCCCGCGTCATAATAACAGCCCTCGAGATTGCTATTAGTTCTGACACAGCTCAGATATTCTACGGGGGAAAAATGCGGCTGAACTGCTTCGGCATCTTCTACGGTATAAAGAGGTATTTCAGGATAAGGACCACGGCGCCCTTCCTTTCTATGGCGTTTTGCCTTAAATGCAGCGTCTTCTTCCTGCAGCTTTGCGGCATCAAGAAGGATAATCTGGGCTATATCAGCCGTCGCCTGAGTGCAATATATCTTGCCTTTGTAACCTTCACGTACCAGTTTAGGTAAAAGTCCACAATGGTCGAGGTGGGCATGAGTCAAAAAAACAGCATCAATTGACTGAGGGTCAAATGGAAATGGCTGCCAGTTTCTCCTCTGGTACTTCCGCTCTTGGTACAGCCCACAATCTATAAGCACACGGGTATCCCTACTCTCCAAAAGATAGCAGGAACCTGTGACATTCCGCGCTGCACCCAGAAATGTCAGTTTAGCCAGCATAGATGACGCGACTCCTTAATAATTTATTTTAACCTGGAAATTCCGCACGGCATATTCTCAGCTATTATAGTTTACAGTCTCATTATAAGCTGGTGCAAATCCAGTGTACTGGTTCAGTACCTTAGTGACAGTTCTTTTTCGTCATTGCAAGGAGCAGCTTTTTCTCCGTCATTGCGAGGAGCGTAGCGACGAAGCAATCTCGGTGGGGCATGGGATTGCCACGCCCTGACAAGTCGGGGCTCGCAATGACACGGAAGATTATTATCCAATGCTACAAACATATAAAGTGTCACCCACCTATCTGAACTGGAGCAGCCAGCCAGTGCCGCCACTGCTTTTCTTCTTGATAGCTGGAATCGGAGTCGAAGGGAAGTGGCAGCGTTGAATGAATCGGGTCTAGCTTGAATACTCTTTTACAGCCTCCTTAGCCCTGGCTATGATTTCCTCGTCAGACACTCTGTACGATGTTATTGCAAAAGAGCCTGCTACCTTGCCCTGGCTTTTCTCTATTTTAGCCGTTATGTTCGCCAGAGCTTTCTCTGAATTGTCGCCACGCATGGTAAAGAATGGAATAATACTCCGACCTTCAAAATTTGTCTTGTATATAAATGAGTTAATGGCCGGTGCCGGTCTTGAACCCCAGGTTGGGGAACCAATAAATATCCTTTCATGTTGCTTTAAATCGACATCTATGGGATTTATCTTAGTTCCTCTGTTTGTTATAGCGGCGAAGCCACCACTCAGATAGACGAACGGCATGGGTATGGGCCTTCTCTCCTCAATTTCCAACAGCGTTGCATTCAGTGCTTCGGCGATTACCTGAGATACCAGCCTCGTTTTACCTGTCAAAGAATAATAGACTACCAGCGGTTTCATGCACTCTCCAGAGTATCTGTTTCTTAAATTATACCTCACCAGTGGATAGACTGATACATTAGGCAGGATATTGCTAACTCAGTGAAGTTTGAAGATAGCTTGGGGCTTTATCGGTCAATAACATGTAGCAACTTTTGCGAAGAATTACACTCTGAGAGGTGATATCGGCCTGGCAAGGACCAAAGCCTTTTGTAAGCTGACCAGTATCGAATCTGCAGGGGTAGGAGAAAATTCAGGGAGAATTCATAGAGAGTTCATGGAGGGTTCATGATGGTAATGGTAGCATATAGTTGCCGTCATAGGCCGGGCACGATAGCAAGGCTTCCTTTGCTATTGTCTTTACTCTTCCCCTCCTTTCTCTATGGGGGTCCCGGTTCGTCGAACCGAGACCCCCAATTTTATGATAAAACAAGCGATTGATGGATTTCCGTGGTAATAATCTATTTTCTCTTTGCCCTCAGTGCTATAATTTTTGAAAGTAGGCAGTACTTCTAAAAGGAGGTATTCATGGAACCCGTATGGATAGCCATTTCAATCATTGCCCTGGTTGTTATTATGGTGCTTTTGCTTATCTCAAGGCGAAAGGGGAAGCAACTCCTTAACCCGTCTAACCTTCTTATACTTGGTATGTCCTTTGTGGGTCTGGGGATTATTTTCGGTGATGAGCGTCTGATAGGTTACTCTTTCATAGGTGTCGGAGTTCTTCTTTCAGTAATTGATGCTATTAGAAACAGAAAACAATAATAAACTACTAACGGTTTCATGCACCCTCCAGAGTATCTGTTTCCCGAATTATGCATCACCAGTCTGTTGTATTGAAATCTCGTTTGTATCTAGACCCTTAACCACATCCCAATATTTGTTAAAAAGGTAACAAGATAGCGAATTGTGACTCCCTAACTCCAGGGCATGTCTTGGATACTGCAATCTATTGATAATTCTCTCACTACTGATACAATAGCATTTTGAGGCTCACGTGCATGAGAACAATCAGCGTCTTTTTAATTGCGGTAGCCTTGATTGCCGGGATGGTAGACTATGGTGGTCGTGAATCTTATACCATCACTATCGCCAGTACCGCTGGAGGGGCGGTAACCACCCCTGGAGAAGGGTCCTTTACCTATTATGAAGGAACGGTGGTTCACCTGGTGGCTGGACTTGAGGTGGGCTATCGCTTCGTCAATTGGACTGGCGATGTCGGCACCATTGCCAATGTTAATGATGCCACAACTACCATCACCATAAATGACCACTGCTCTAGCACCGCCAACTTTGAGGAGGTCAACTTTATGATCGCCGCAGGCTACTATCACACGGTGGCGCTTAGGTCCGACGGCACCGTGGTCGCTGTGGGGTACAGCTACCCATACTACGGGCAGTGCAATGTCGACGACTGGACGGATATGACCCAGGTCGCCGCAGGCTACGCTCACACGGTGGGGCTTAAGGAGGACGGCACCGTGGTTGCCGTGGGGCACAACCCGAAAGGGCAGTGCGATGTCGGCAACTGGTCGAACATCATCCAGGTCGCCACAGGCGACTACCACACCGTGGGGGTTAGGTCCGACGGTACCGTCGTCGCCGTAGGAGACAACAGGAAAGGGCAGTGCGATGTCGGCAACTGGACGGACATCGTGCAGGTCACCGCAGGTTACGCTCACACAGTGGGGCTTAAGGAAGATGGCACCATGGTCGCCGTGGGATACAACGACAACGGGCAGTGCGATGTCGGCGACTGGACGGACATCGTCCAAGTTGCGGCGGGCGACTACCACACTGTGGGAGTTAAGTTCGACGGCACCGTGGTTGCCGTGGGATACAACGACAGAGGGCAGTGCAATGTCCGCATGTGGGCGAACATTATCCAGGTGGCCGCAGGCGGGAGGCACACGGTGGGGCTTAAGGAAGACAGTACCGCGGTTGCCGTGGGCTCGAACTGGGCGGGGCAGCGCAATGTCGACAACTGGTCGAACATCATCGAGGTCGCCGCGGGCGACTACCACACTGTGGGGGTTAGGTCCGACGGCACCGTGGTTGCTGTGGGATGGAACGACTTCGCGCAGTGTGAAGTCGGCAGCTTGCACCTGAATTGAACTTCCCCCATGATCGAAGAAACTGCCTAACTGTTCGTTCTGTCGGCTACGCCCTTAACAACGCATAGCCTTTCCCGTCAATATAGCTATACCTACAACGGAACAGTGATGCCGATGTTTCTCCGTGGTAATAATCTGTTTTATCTTTGCCTCAGTGCTATAATTTTTGAAAGTAGGCAGTACTTCTAAAAGGAGGTATTCATGGAACCAGTGTGGATAGCCATTTCAATCACTGCCCTGGTTGTTATTGTGGTGCTTTTGCTTATCTCAAGGCGAAAGGGGAAGCAACTCCTTAACCCGTCTAACCTTCTTATACTTGGCATGTCTTGTGTGGGTCTGGGGATTATTTTCGGTGATGAGCGTCTGATAGGTTACTCTTTCATAGGTGTCGGAGTTCTTCTTTCAGTAATTGATGCTATTAGAAACAGAAAACAATAATTTGAGGTAGGCTTTCTGCCAACGTTAATGATGACTAACCGGTATTGTCAGGCTGTAGGGATGTTACGATGCGGTGGAGGCGCGCAAGAGGTTTAGTCCGGTGGATAATATCAAAAGGTAAGGAGGAATGCGATGGCTAGTCCGGTTATTGATTGCAGAACTGATTAGCCGAATAGTTCTCTTTCGATTAACTTGAGATACTTATTTACATAGAATATGTCTGGTTCTTGTCTAAACGGTCTAACTTTCATTTGAAATTGTGGGGCATTTGCATCTGCACTGTCGAATAAAACTAATCCTATTCCGAAAATCATACATAAAGCGTCGATCCTTGATATGTCATCTTGTGATGAATCTTTTGGAACCACGATATAAGATTTATGACTAAACAACCTGTATGAACACGCCTGGCCAAATGCTGTAATTAAATCTCTTGTATCCGCCTTAATTTCGGCTGACACTATTTCGGTTGGAGCTTTTAGGATATCACTTGGTAAAGATTCTCGTTTGCCGATAACATCAGGCGTTCCCCATTTGTCCCTAAACTTATTCCTTCCTAGCGGCACTGCTTTAGTACAGTCTTCTGATTCGCTAACAAGCCAATCCGCAAAGGGCTGGTAGAAATCCTCCTCCGCCACTCTCTTTTGTTTAGTAACATCTTTTTTGCCAGCAACTATTAGGTCTTTTTCAGCAAAATCCGCATGTAGAAATACTCCCTTTGCCGGCTTATACACTTCGTCAGGATATCGAGCCTCAAGATTCCAGACGTTACCGTGTATAGTATTATTGGGTATATGAGGACACCTCTCTTGAATCTTTCTCACAAGCTCAGAATAATGTATGCCTGTAGGGGTAGATTTTAGTATCTCTAGAGCTACAGTTTTAATCTCTTGCCTTCTAGTTGCCATAAGTGCCTCACTTACTTAATCATCACTCAACAATTTGGGCATGGTAACCAATTCCTGTGAGATCTTCTTCACTGTCATATGTTTAAACTGCTTACTTATCATGACCGTTCTATCGGCTTCTTTGGTCAATTTTCCTCCATGATAACACTGGTAAGTTCGGGAGGCAATGTTGTAGTTTTGTCAAAAGAGAAAAAGGGGCCCTCATAAGCTCTTGGTCGCTGGTTCAAATCCAGCCGCTGGCAGCTGTAATTCTTCGGTGGATAGACTGATACATTAGGCAGGATACTACTAGATGAGTGAAGTCTGAGGATAACTTGAGGTTTCATCATGGATTAAAAGCTACGCCTTTTTGGCAGCTTCTCGGATTGCTTGGCTTGACAGTTTTCTTGCCTCTTGTTTTAATTATTTAATTATACTGATTTTGAGGGGAATAAAATACCTCACAATGTTTTGTGAATCTAAAGAAAGGAGGTAAGATTCTAATGCCAGCAATTTCGTTTCCAGCTTTGAGTCTATGGATGGGGATAGTAAGCCTTATTTTCGGTGTTATTGTTATGATTTTCCCCAAGATACTAAATTATCTGGTTGGTATTTATCTCATTATCATTGGCATAATGGCTATTATAGCGTACCTCAGGTAAAGATGACTCTGGTGTACCATGGACTTATAGTTTCAGTTTAGGTTGTTAGATACTTGAGTCCCTGGGCTCTAATTAAAATTTAGAATAGAAGAGGTCATCCAGTGAGTGTGCAGGACAAGGCGACCCAATATTCCAACCCGAAGTGAAGATAAAGGGGTGGTACTGGTAGCTACTGATTTTGGGCCCAGTGAGGGTCGTTGGTGGCATTGCCTGGATGGTTTTCTTATAGAAGAACAGACTAACGAACGAGGGGAATGGCAGAATAAATAAAAGGAGGTCAGCATGTTCAGTTTGCTTTTGATCATTGGTATTATCCTGTTCGTCTTGTGGCTGCTGGGTCTATTCCTCCACTTCATAGCAGGCCCGCTCCTCTGGATTTTACTTGTGATTGGAGTCATCTTGTTGATTATCTGGTTCGTGCCGCGAGTGAGAAGGTGAGAAGCAGACGTTAGTCTTATGTCTGAATATCCCAAGGCTAAAGTAGAACCAAGAAAGTTGTTCAAAATATCGTGTTCTACTTCAGTGAGGATGGATTCGGGATGAAACTGAACCCCCTCCACTACGTAATTCCGGTGTCTCACCCCCATTATTATGCCTTCAGGAGTTTTGGCAGTGACTTCGAGACAGGATGGAAATCCCTCAGCTTCAATAATTAAGGAGTGGTAGCGTGTTGCTGGGAAGGGATTGGGAAGCCCTTGGTCGCCGGTTCAAATCCGGCGGCTGCCAGTTTTTATATCAGAGGCCCGCAACCAAAGGGTTGGCATCGGGGGCAGAAGCAGGTGCCGCGGTTCTGCACCAGGACCCGCTCGATGGTGCTGCCGCAAACGGGGGCAGGGTTCGCCTCCTCTTAATTTAGCTGTACTCTTAACCAACCTCAAACAGAAGACCGGTATTAAGGCAGTATTTTCAACCTCAAATACGTGACTTATCTTGCTGTCCATCTGCCAAAAAACACCAATCTGATATAATCAGGAAATAAGGCTGAAACAACTCAGCTGTGAGCGTGGAAGGCAAAGGAGGAAAGATGAGACATGGAAGATTTGCCGAAGGGATTGGCATCATCTAACGCAGGCAAAATAGCGGAGAAGTTGGGGTTGATTTCTGCTGGTAAGGTATTGGATGTCGCCACAGCACGAGGAGGGTTCATTGATACTCTCATCAAGACTCTGAAGGCGTACGATTCTTTTGTCGGAATAGACTATTGTCCTTCAGACAAATCAAAAAAGGATATGGAATCTGCCAAAAAACGGTTTGAAGGAAAGGCCGTGCAGTTTCTTGAGATGAATGCTGAGAATCTACGGTTCGAAGACGAGTCCTTCGACACCGTCTGCATATCCCATTCCCTGCATCATCTCGCAAGTATAGACAGGGTTATGACCGAGATGAAGCGTGTGCTCAAGAATGGTGGCAATTTCATACTTCAGGAAGTGTACTGCGATGGAGAGCAAACAGAGGCACAGAAGGCAGATGAACTTGAGCATGAGTGGTCGGCACGAATCGACTCCTTGCTTGGCATCACTCATAATAAGACACTCACAAGACAGGAAATCAGCGATATTGCCAGCGGTTTGAACTTGAGTGAGATGGAGATTTTCGATTCTACGCATCCCGTCGATTGCCTGTTCTGCGAGAGAAAACATGAGTGTGAAGATCCGAGGAACCAGACAACATTTCAGAAAATCGTAAAGGACATTGACGATGGAATCAAGAGAATTAAGAACTACCCAGATCTGCAAACTCGAATGCGCCTGATGGAAGAAGGAGAGAAGGTCAAAAAAGCAATAGCAAAATCTGGTGCGTCGCCTGCCTCATGTTTGTTTATTATTGGGAAAAGGTGACTTGTTTTGGTGAGGTTTGAGGATAATTTGAGGCTTTCTCAAGGGATTGGCAAGGCCATTAATAATGTGAAGATAAGGCTGGATGACCCGAGGGATCGGGAAGTCAGTCGCTGGTTCAAATTCAGCCGCTGCCAGTTTTTATATCAGAGGCCCGGAACCAAAAAGTTGACATCTGGGACAGAAGCAGGTGCCACGGTTCTGCACCAGGACCCGCTCGATGGTGCTGCCGCAAACGGGGCAGGACTTGCCTCCTCTATGAGCAACCTTAAAATCGAAATGGGCTGTGCCCAGCTCGCCCTCGGGGCGGACGTAGGTATCCACGCTGGCGCCTTTGCTGCCAATGCCTGCCCCAAGAACTCTGCAGATGCAATGATGTAAAGTTTGCACTTCTTCAGGCGACAAGGCGTCGGCTTTTCTCAGGGGGTGAATCCGGGCAGCAAAGAGGGCTTCATCGGCATACATATTACCGATTCCAGCGACAATACACTGGTCGAGAAGCACTGCTTTTACGGGGATGTGATGCCGGCTTAATCTTTGCCCCAGAATGCCCGGGGTGAAGCTTTCATCCAGGGGCTCGGGGCCCAGCTTGCCGACCACAGTGTCGGCATCGTCTACCAGCCATATCAACCCCAGCCGGCGCAGGTCGCTGAAAACAAGGCGGTGCCCATTGGAAAAGTGAAAAACCGCCCGGGCGTAGCGGTCAATTCCTTTGGGATTTAACAGCAAGACGCCGGTCATCCTGAGATGTATAATCAGTGACCTGCCATTCGACAGGTGAAAGATGAGATACTTTCCCCGGCGTTCCAGGCTTTCTATCTTGTGCCCGATTAATCCACGACGCACTTCTTTGGCAGAGCCACCGCATACCAGCTCGGTATCTAAGATGGTAACTTGTGTGAAGCTTTGCCCCACGACCCAGGGCGAAAGCTCGTTCTTAATCGTCTCCACCTCAGGCAGTTCAGGCATTTTATCCCATCTCGCCCCAGTTTTTGCCCAGCTTGATATCTATTTTCACAGGGACACAAAGCTCGAAAGCATGAGGCATAAGCTCTGTAACCAAGGACTTCATTTCCTCCACTTCTGCCTCGGGCACCTCGAAGAGCAATTCATCGTGTATTTGTAACAGCATCTTGCTCTTAAGATTCCGCCTCTCCATTTCCCGATGTAGATTTATCATGGCAATTTTAATGATGTCAGCAGAGCTGCCCTGCACCGGGGCATTTATAGCCATGCGCTCCGCAGCCTCCCTGACCATTCGGTTGTAAGAATTAATTTCGGGCAGGAACCGCCGTCTCCCCAACACTGTTTGGACATAGCCAAGCCTCCGGGCTTGCTCCTTGGTGGCCTCGAGATATTCCTTCACCCTAGGGTATTTCTCGAAATACAGGGCGATGAATTGAGCGGCTTCCTCCCGGCTGAGATTGGTGGCTTGCTCCAAGCCATAATCGCTCATGCCATAAACAACTCCGAAATTGACCGTTTTGGCATTCCGTCGCATCTCAGGGGTTACCTCATCGGCAGGGATGCCAAAGAGTTTAGAGGCGGTCGTGGCATGGATATCCTCGTCGTGGGCAAAGGCGGCAATGAGACCGGGGTCTTGAGAGAGGTGAGCCAGGGCTCTGAGGTCAATCTGGGAATAATCAGCGCTTAAAAGGTATGTCCCGGGCGGAGCTATGATAGCTTTCCTTATCTTATTCCCCACCTCACTCCTTACAGGTATGTTCTGGAGGTTGGGGTCGCTGGAAGAGAGCCGGCCGGTAGCCGTGCCCGTCTGGTTGAAATTGGTATGCACCCTCCCCGTCTTATGGTTAATAAGCGCGGGCAGGGCATCAACATAGGTTGACTTGAGCTTACTGAGCTGGCGGTATTCCAGTATAAATTCAATTACCGGATGAACGCCTCGCAACGCCTCCATGACCGAGGCTTCAGTGGAGTAGCCGGTTTTCGTTCTGCGAGACTGAGGCAGCCTGAGCTCCCCAAAAAGCACCTTGCCTAACTGCTGGGGCGAATTGATATTAAACTGGTGCCCAACACTGCTGTAGATTTCCTTCTCCAGCCTCAGCAGTTGCTGCCCCAGTTCCCGAGACATCTCGCGGAGCAGGTCGGTATCCAAAAGAATGCCGTCGCTCTCCATAGTCACCAGAACTGGAACCAAAGCCATTTCCACTTCGGTGAAGAGCTGCCACAGTCCCTGCTTTCGTAGCTCAGTTTCCAAACTATCCCTTAAACTCCAAACGATATCCACGCTGGCACAGGCACGGTCGGCAACTCGGTTTACCTCCAGCAGGGACAGGGAGCTTTGCTTCTTTCCTGTGCCGGTTAATTCAGCGGGGGTTACTATTTCGGTGCCCAGTTTATTAAAGGCCAGCGCTTTAAGCCCCAGGTTTTTTTCGCCAAGGAGATAAGCCGCGAGCATGGGGTCGAAATTCAGATTCTCAAGCTTCACCCCACAACCAGCCAACACCGCTATAACATGTTTGCCGTTATAGGCAATCTTGCCTATGCCGGTGTTTCCCAAAATTGCTTTGAGCCTGGCAGTGACCTGGGTTAGCGGCAACTGCGGCGGCTGATTCAAGCCCTGGTGCCCCAGAGGTATATAAAACGCCTTCCCCCGGGCTGGTGATATTGCTATGCCTACCAAGTCCGCCATCGCGGCCTTTTCGCCCGTAGTTTCAACCTCGATGGCGAGGTCTTGTGCCGTTTCCAGTTCACCTATAAGCTGTTCCAGGGCCGCCTCGCTATTCACTATGTGACACTTGATCGCCGATGGATGGGCGGGTACAAGACCCGCCCCTACGGAGGGGTAGCCCTCGGCTTTCATTTGGGGCAATCTGGGAAGCAATTTGATGAACTCAAGCTCCTGGAAAAGCCTTGCCACCTCGTTCCGGTCATAGTGGCTTACCTGGCAGGTTTTCAAGTCCAGCTTAATGGGAACATCCTTGACTATTGTGGACAATTCTTTATTCCGGAAAGCCTGAGTGCGATATTCGCGTAGCGTGTTCTGCAGCTTGCTCGGCGTTATACCTTCAATATGGTCATAGATTCCCTGGAGGCTGCCATATTGCTGAAGTAATTTAGCGGCTGTTTTCTCACCAACACCTGGCAGGCCAGGTATATTATCCGAGACATCGCCAGCCAGTGCTTTAAGGTCGGCGAGTTGTTCCGGTTTGATGCCATATTTCTGCTCTACTGCCTCTTCATCGTAAAGGATGGTATCTGTGAAGGTTCGCCTCGGAGCAAGGGTTTTCACCCGAGGCAAAACAGCTTGCAGCATATCATTGTCCCCGGTAACAATGATAGTTTCAACGCCCTGCTCATCAGCCTGCTTGCTTAAGGTGCCCAGGATATCGTCGGCCTCGAAACCGTCGATTTCAAAAACAGGAATATGGAAAGCTTCCACTAACTGGTGAACCTTTTTTATCTGGCTTTTCAATTCCTCCGGCGTGGCCGGGCGCTGCGCTTTGTATGCCTCAAACATTTCATGCCTGAAGGTCGGGACAGGACGGTCAAAGGCGACAGCCCAATGAGTGGGCTTAAAATCAGCAAATACTTTAAGCAGGGTACTGGCAAAGCCATAGACGGCATTTACCAGCTCCCCGGTTTTGGGTTGGGTTAGCGGGGGCAGGGCGTGAAAGGCGCGGTGCACCAGGGCATTGCCGTCAAAAAGCAGTAAAAGTGGTTTCTCTCCCTTTGCCACAGCCTTATTATACTATGGCGCCACCGAAACCCTAAACAATTAGCCATGGTACGCTGCACAACCCATGCAGGATGAAAATGGGGTCATATTCTATGTAATACCAAATGACAAAGCTCAAATACCAAGTCAAGCTCAAAACCCAAAGGACAAAACAAGGTAGTTTTGGTATTTAAGCATTTGGATTTTGACATTTGGAATTTGTTTAGTATTTGGTGCTTGGAATTCATGATTTGGAGCGAAGCGACTTTGGAATAATGTTAGCTTTCGACAGGGAAATCCAGCGTAAGGTCTGATACCAGGTGATTGCTCAAAACGTGATAAAATCGTGCCGAAGGCTCGACAGATGGCAGATACCACTCAGACCAGCACAACCAGACATAGTCGTTTCTGGGAGATAGACCTCTTACGCACCATCGCTATAGTAATGATGCTAACATTCCATGCGCTCTCTCTGCTTAACTACTTTGGTATCCACAATACGGGCGTGCCCGCTTTGCGTTACGGGTTCTGGTGGTGGTTTCCCAGAGTGACCGGCGAGATTTTCATCTTCACCGCCGGCGTATCACTCACAATCGCCTATTCCAAGATAACGAGAATCTGGCCGTTTATGCGTAGAGGCCTGGAAATATTCGCATGGGGCATGGGGATTACTCTGATTACGTGGCTAATATCCAGAGAAGGGTACGTCCGATTCGGCATACTTCACTTCTTCGGGATTGCCTTCATACTCGCACCTTTCTTTTTGAGATTCCGCTTTATCAACCTTATACTGGGCATCGCTTTGATGGCGATAGGCATTTATCTACTGGAACAAAGGGTTCTGGTTGATTCTCCCTGGCTGCTCTGGCTGGGACTGCTGCCGCCTGGCTTCTCGACCTTTGACTACTGGCCGTTGCTGCCGTGGTTCGGCCTCCTCCTTGTGGGTATGTTTTTCGGCAAAGTCCTCTATCCGCAAGGGAACAGAAGGTTCAATATTCATGAGTTCAATGACCCTGTTAGCTCAGCACTGACCCTGCCGGGCCGACATCCCCTGGTGATATACCTCGCTCAGTGGCCGGCAATTATCGGGCTCCTTCTCGCCTTGTTCCCTGACAAAGTACTCCCCTACTTCCCTTTCTAAGCGTAACCTAGAATTAAACACGTGCCCCAGGAGTTGGCAAAGAAGACGTTTTTCAAGGGGCCCGGGGCGTGCTATGCTATGGTGTCATGGAAATCTTAGAAACGCCAGAGCCAGAAACAAGTGACCAAAACATGATAGAATCGTGCCGGAAAGGCTGACAGATGGCAGGCACCACTCAGGCCATTACAACCAGGCGGAGCCGTTTCTGGGAGATAGATGCCTTACGCACCAACGCTATCCTGGTCATGATAGCCTACCACACACTCCTTCTGATGGACTACTTCGGCATCCAGCAGACCCAGCAGTACCTATATCCCAAATTCTGGTTGTGGTTTACATTCGGCGGTGGGACTTTCATCTTCCTGGCCGGAGTATCCCTGACCATCGCCTATTCCCGCTCAAAGAGAACCAAGCCGTTCATGGTCAGGGGTGTAAAGATATTTGCGATGGGCATGGGGATTACTCTTGTCACATGGCTGATCCCCGGACCAGATTACGTCCAATTCGGCGTGCTCCACTTCTTCGGGATTGCGTTCATACTCGCCCCTTTCTTTTTAAGATTCCGTTTCATCAATCTGATTCTGGGTATCAGTCTGATGATACTAGGTTTTCGCCTCCAGGGCATTCGTTTCGATTTTCCCTGGTTGTTCTGGCTGGGGCTGATGCCACAGGGCTTTGGCTCAATAATGGACTACATGCCGATGCTGCCATGGTTCGGCCTCTTCCTTGCGGGGATGTTTTTCGGCAAAATTCTCTACCCGCAAGGAAACAGAAGGTTCAATATTCCTGACTTCAACAACCGGGTTGTTTCAGCTTTGACCCTGCCAGGAAGGCATCCGCTGGCAATATACCTTGCCCAGTGGCCGATAGTTATCGGGGCCCTCCTCCTCCTGTTCCCTGACAAGGTGCTCCCCTACTTCTCATTCTAAGCAGAACGCAGAACTGCACCGACGCCCTAGTAATTGGCAAAAAAGACCATCATTGCGTAGATACCGAAGTGAATGATAAAACAAGGCAAAAACGACCTCGGCGTCATGACAGCAAGGCAGACCGGGGTCAGCATTATCGCCGATTTCCGGCGGCCAATGCGGATGCCATAATCCCAGGGCTTATCCCGAAAAAGCAGCCCGCCCGCCGCCAGCGGAACCAGCAGGTAACAAATGAACTCACAAGTAGTTGACATTCGAAGCTGAAATCTGCTATAATTACTCTTTTGAAAGCATATAACTGAGGAAAAGTCTCCTAATGTCCTTCTATAATGAAAAAATACTATCGACAGCAATTTCTAGGGTACCGTAAGAGCCAGGCTTCTAAAAACCTGTGCTTATAATTTTGTAAGCAATAGTTGCTGGCATTTAGTAGATACGTATCGTAAAGGAGGTGAAGGTTATAGGGTAAATATGGTTTTATGAGTTTTATTAGGCCTTCTTATGTAAGAAGAATCTAAAAAGGGAGGAGGAAAAATGGCTTTAAAGAAATATTGTGTAATTTCCCTTTTGGTAATTATGGCGATGGTGTTATCCGTGGGGAGCTCTATTGCCGTCGCCGATCCGCTCTCACCTGGGCCCCCCGATCTCTCACCTGGACTCCACACAGGTTGGATGATAGAGCTCGGTGGGGATAACATCACGTATAACCGCACGTATGAATACTATATCCCGTCCAGTTACACTGATTCAGAGGAAGTCCCCCTGTTGTTTTCGTTTCATGGCTTGGGCAGCAACGGAATAGACCAGATTGACCTAACCAAGTTTGATGTACTTGCCGAACAAGAAGGGTTTATTGCCGTGTTTCCTGATGCCACAGTATTGGATCCGGAGGGCAATCCCTGTGCAGAGACTTTACCACCGCTCCCCGGTGCAGAAATCCAGTGGAATCTGGGTGCAGGGTCATTACAATATTGCGCAGGTATTGATGATGTGGGATTTGTTTCCGATATGGTTGACTGGTTTCAAGATAACTATAACATTGATACAAGCCAGATCTACTCCACGGGGATGTCCGACGGCGCCTTATTTTCATACTTACTGGCCTTTAACCTGACGGGCACGTTTGCAGCCATGGCACCGGTTTGTGGACCGATGCCATGGGGTTTCGGAAATCTCACTGCCGCTCCGATAACCGTGATTCTGATGCATGGCACAGCCGACCCAATCCTTTCTTACTATGGCTATGGAGGTTCGGGGGGCAATGCGACTTATTCCGTCGATGAGACTATCGCTTTCTGGCGTGAGATCGATAACATAACCGGAGAGCCGGTGGAAACAGTATGGGGACCAACTAGCCGAGACTCGACCGTAGTTCATCGCTATGTTTACAGCGGGGGAACGGACGGGACCGAAGTGATACTGTTTAAGGTTGAAGGCGGTGGGCATACTTGGCCAGGCGGGCTTCTATATTCAGCGTATGTTGGCGCTGTTACCACTCATATCGACGGCAGTGCACTAATATGGAAACATCTGTCACCGGAAAAATATTACCTGGAAATAAGCAGCACTCTCGGTGGCGATGTAACCATTCCTGGCCAGAATACATTCGCCAATGTCGAAAGCACTGGAGCTTATATGTTCTTCTATCCCGAAAATGGTGACACTGTGGTCGACCTCGAGGCCGTGCCAAAGAGCAGTAGCTGGGAGTTTGTCAACTGGACTGGCGATGTGAGTACCATCGCGGATGTCGATGCCGCCACGACCACTATCACTGTCACTCCGAACAGAGACTACGAAATCACAGCCAATTTCCAGGTTAAGTCAGAGGAAGAGCCCGAACCACCATCCGGTGGAATGTGCTTCATCGCCACCGCAGCCTACGGAACTCCCACCGCTAAACAGATCGATGTGCTGCGAGAGTTCCGGGATGACGTGTTGCTGAAAAGCACCGTGGGCTCTCGCCTTGTTGACCTCTATTACCGGGTCAGCCCCCCTATCGCAGACTTCATATCAGAACACAGCTTTGTGAGGACCCTGGTCAGGGAGCTCGTGGTTGACCCCATTGTTTGGTTAGTTGAAGCTACGGGAGATATATCGCGGAATTAAGGTGATGTAGCGTGCTGGGTTATACTAGAGAAGCTCGCCCACCGCTACAAGGGTGAGACACCAGCCCCAGCATAAGACATTATACTGGCCACGCCAAGAGCCGACCGTGCCTGAGCACGGCCGGCTCTTTTATCGTCGTTCTCCTCACCCTGCCATTGCGAGCACCTGAAAGGTGCGTGGCAATCTCAGCCCACAACAACCCCGCCGGGATTGCTTCGGCTGACTGAAGTCAGCCTCGCAATGACAGAAGGAGGGAGCCCAATAAATTGGGCAACTACACGTTTAAACGGCGTTGACCAAGGCGGAGAGGTGTCCGATGGCCCTTACTACTCAGGATAATGACCTGGAGCAGCTTGTATCGCAGGCTTGGGAAACAGGGGTATAATAAATAAAGGAGGAGAGAGGGCGAACAATATGAAAAACAGCGAGGTGGCTAAGGTATTTCAGGATATTGCTGACCTTCTGGAGCTCAAAGGGGAGAATGTCTTTAAGATTCGCGCTTATCAGAAGGCAGTCAGAGCTATTGAGCATTACCCCAGGGAATTAAAGGTTATGATTGACGAAGGGGAGGACTTACAGAGCATTCCCGGCGTAGGTGAGGCAATAGCTAAGAAGACCAGCGAGCTGATAACAACGGGCAGGCTGGGTTATTATGAGAATCTGAAGGCGGAGTTTCCCCAGGGGATAACCAATCTCCTGGCCATACCAGGGATTGGTCCCAAGACGGCTAACAAGCTTTCCAGCGAATTAGGGATAAGCTCGGCGGATGAACTGGAGCGAGCAATCAATGATGGGCGAGTGGCTAAGCTCTTCCGTCTTGGCGAAAAGACCGGTGATAATATCCTGCACCAAATCCAGACATTGCGCCGCAAAGACCAGCGCATCCCTATTGGTGAAGCTTTGCCCATTGTCGAGGAAATTATAGCTGCCCTCCGCTCCATCCCCGATGTGAGAAATCTCACTGCCGCCGGCAGCTTACGTCGCTTTCGAGAAACAGTGGGTGATATTGACCTGATGGGCACTGCTGATAACCCCAAGGAGGTTATAGATGCTTTTGTTGCCCTGCCTCACGTAGGGCAGGTGCTGGCCCAGGGGTCAACCAAGGCCAGTGTTATTGTCAGCGACGGGTTGCAAGTTGACTTGAGGATGGTGGAGCATGACTCCTTCGGTTCTTTACTTCAATATTTTACCGGTAGCAAACAGCACAACATTTCCCTGAGAGAAAGAGGGCGTAAACAGGGGTTGAAACTGAGTGAATATGGGATAATCATTGTAGCTACAGGCAAGCTGGAAAAATTTTCTATAGAGGAGGAATTCTATCATCGTCTGGGGCTTCAATATATTCCACCGGAACTCAGAGAAGCTCAGGGTGAAATAGAAAAGGCTGAGCAAGGAGCTATACCAAAGCTCTTGGAGCTATCTGACATAAAGGGAGACCTTCATATGCATACTGAATGGAGCGATGGGCATGATTCCATCGAGGAATTAGCTCTGGCTGCCAAAGACATGGGCTATCAATATATCGCAATCACGGAACATTCCGCTGGACGTGGTATCGCTCACGGTCTCGATGTGGATAGGCTGAGGCAGCAAGTTGCTGAAATCAAAGCTCTTAACGAGCGTTTAAGCGGGATTCATGTGCTTACGGGCACCGAGGTGGATATTCGGGCGGATGGTAGCTTAGACCTGCCACACGAAATTCTATCTGAACTGGATATGGTGATTGCTGCCGTGCACTCCGCCATGAACCAAAGCGAGGAAAAGATGACCCGGAGGGTAATAACCGCCATAGAAAATCCCGATGTCGACATAATTGCCCACCCTACTTGCCGCCTCATAGGAGAACGTGAGCCCGTAGCCATAGACTTAGAAGCCATCTTCCAGGCGGCAGCTAAGTATAATAAGATTATGGAGATTAACGCCATGCCTGACCGCCTCGATTTAAAGGATATTCACGCCTTTCGTGCCCGAGATTTGGAGGTAAAGCTCGCCATCGAGACCGATGCTCATAGCATTGCTCATCTGGGCTTTATGCGATTCGGGGTTGGCGTCGCTCGGCGGGCCTGGTGTGAGCCGCAGCATATATTAAATACTCTGCCCCTAGCAAAATTGCTTGCCTTTTTAAATAGGAAGAGATGATTAGCACTGTGGCCTCTCTTGACTTAGATAGCGCTTTGTCCCTGGAGGCACAGGGAAATCCCAGAGAAATGTCAGGCTCTTGACAGGTTACCGAATAATTACGAAAAAAGGAGGTTCATAATGGCAAAACAGGACGTACTCTACACCAAGGAAGATAGCATTGGCATAATAACGCTTAACCGTGCCGAGAAGCTGAATGCGCTAACACACGAAATGCTCCGCAGGATTAATTCCATTATCGAAGACATCAAGAAGGATGACAAGGTGAGAGCTGTCATGCTGACGGGAAACGGTCGTGCCTTCTCTGCCGGAACCGATATCTCAGGAGAAGTGCCACAGACAGCGGAGGTAGAGATAAACCTTATGAAAGAGAAGACCTCCACAGAATACCGCCAGTCAATTTGGTTCTTTAACAGTATTCCCAAGCCGGTGATTTGCGCCATCAACGGGGCCGCCGTAGGCATCGCAGCCGAATTTTCACTGCACTGCGATATCAGAATCGCTGCTGAAAGCGCCAGGTGGGGACAGGTGTTCGTCTTGAGAGGCATGACACCGGATACCGGCGCAGGGACTTATCTTCTACCTCGCATCGTGGGCCTATCCAAAGCCTGTGAACTGATATTCTCAGGAGACATTATCGACGCTCAAGAGATGCTGCGAATAGGACTGGTGAGTAAAGTTGTGCCTGACGCAGAATTGATGCCCACAGCTAGAGAAATGGCCAAGAAGCTAACCAGAGGTGCCCCTTTAGCAGTACAGATGGCTAAGCAACTGATATATACAGGCCTTGAGCACACCATGGAAGCTCACCAAGAGGCCGCGCGCTACTGCTTCCAGTTGAGTTGCAAGACGGAGGACGTCCAGGAAGGCATCGTATCCTTCTTTGAAAAGAGGGAGCCTCGCTGGAAGGGCAAATAGCCAAGCACGCTTGTCTGTCTTGGCCAGATGAAACTGGCTCAGTGCTTCGCACTGCAGTACCATGCCTTAGCCTTCAGTTTCTGCACCGAAACAGAGGACCATCTTGAAGGCTCGCGGGCTTTCGTGGAGAAAAGAGAGCCTGTTTTTAAGGGGAAGTAGGAGAACATAAGCCTGTGTGAATATGCTGGATTAAATGCTTAGGTGCTATAATCAGAACAAATATCAGAAGGAGGAAACACTATGTTTAAAACACGCATAACCGAGCTTTTCGGTATCAAGTATCCTATCACCCAGGGCGGAATGATGTGGATTTCCCGGGCAGAACTGGTAGCTGCAGTGTCCAACGCCGGCGGGCTCGGCATAATCACAGCATTTACATTTCCAACCCCCGCGGAACTGGCTGCTGAAATCAAAAAGACCAAAGTGCTTACTGATAAACCCTTCGGAGTAAACATAACACTGTTGCCCACTCTTCGCCCTGTGGATATTGACGGCTATTTAGATGCGGTTATCGATTCCGGAATAAAGATTGTGGAAACAGCCGGCAGAAGCCCGGAGCCATATATGGAGCGGCTTAAGGCGGCTGGAGTAAAGGTGATACACAAGTGCACCGCAGTCCGCTTTGCTCGCACCGCTCAGCGAATAGGCTGCGACGCCGTTAGCATTGATGGTTTTGAGTGCGCCGGACACCCTGGCGAGGAGGACGTTACCTCCCTCGTCCTGATTCCGCTGACTGCTGATGCGGTAGAAATTCCCGTTATCGCCTCTGGAGGCTTCGGCGATGGGCGTGGTCTTGTTGCCGCCCTGGCACTGGGAGCAGAAGCAGTCAATATGGGTACCCGCTTTATGGCAACTAAAGAGGCGCCAGGACATCCCAAAATAAAAGAATTCCTAACCACAGCATCGGAGCGTGACACAGTATTGGTGCTGCGCTCATTCCGCAACACGATGAGAGCATTGAGAAACCCCACATCCGAAAAGATACTCGAGCTGGAAAAGCAAGGCGCCGATATACATCAACTGGAATCGCTCATAAGCGGCAGAGTAGGACTGAAATTGCTTGAAGAAGGTGATACCGATAACGGCCTGCTTAGCGTGGGGCAAGTAATAGGCCTTGTTCATGACATTCCCACGGTCAAGGAGTTGATAGACAGGGTAATCAAGGAAGCTGAGGAGGTTGTCTCCAATATAGCCGCCGACGGCATTTTCAAGCCACTGCGTAAGCTGACCGATGTCGCAAATAAGCAGTAAACCCTGTCAATTATAGATAGGCGCATAACGGCAAGGGTCACCATGTATTAATCATACCGGAGGATGCTGTACCTTGAGTCCCCGGGCTGATGGAGATATAATATAATTTTCCAGAATAACTGTGGAGGTGGCTGGAGTGTCTACTCGAGATACTCAGGCAATCCAAGAGCTGAAAAGTGCTATTGCTGAAGGCAAGAACTGGTACGTGGCCGTACTCGAAGCCATTTGCCTATGGAGTAGTCTTGAAGAGGACTACGACGGGCGACATTATCAGTATCTTGTTGACAATGAAGCTTTCGATTGGCTAGTTCTAACAGAGAGGTTATGTGAAGAACTCGATGGACTTATTCCAGAAAAGGAGCGGATTAATCTTCTCTTCTTCGATACACCACCAATAGAATTATCTAAAGACGAATTTAAGAATCTAATCGGTGCTTCCAAATATCAGGCTCATCTCAACTATTTCTATGGCATTCTTGTGGAAAAATTTCTCATTTTGGCTGTAACTGAAGAGATACGAAAGAAAAAGAGAGTTTTAGGTTTGAACAACGATAACGGAGTAGTCGTCGATGCCTACCAACGCATTTATGGTGCCACTCAATTTGCTCTTTTAAAGCAGTTCAGAAAGGAGAGACATTATCCTCAGCTCAGGTCTATAAGCCTGAGCGAGCTTAATGAATTTACCTACTGGCTATTTAAATATCGCATAAAAGGGCGTGATAAATCCTGCGTGGCCAGCGATACTAAAAAAGCCCTGACAAAGTTGCACGGCCTGTTGAAGCTAAAAGCTAAATCGCTTCACTTTTCACCTTCAGAAAGCCAATAACTCTTAGCTATCAGCCGATGAAGAGTTCAGTTGAGATAATTCCTGGTGTAACCTTTTCAATTTATCTTCGAACATAGCAAGCTTTTGCTTCTCTCTTTCAATAACCTGAGATGGCGCTTTGCTTAAAAAGGCGTTATCTCTTAGCCTGGCTTCAAGTTGGGCAATTCTTCCTTTGATTTCCTCGCTTTCCTTTACCAGTCGTTGTTCCTCAGCACGCCGGTCCACCATGCCTGCCAAAGGCACAACAACCTCAGCTTCTTTCAACACCAAGACCAGGTCTTTATCTTTAGTGGATTCCCTTTCCTGACGAGCGAGTATTATTAAGGGCCGGACTTTAGCCAGTGTTTCTATCATACTTGCTTCACCGATAAGACTCGAAAGAAGCTCACCAGTATAAACTCGGGCTTCAATCCATTTGCTTGGCTTCACCTTATACTGAGCCCGAACGTTGCGGATAGAGCGGACAACCTCTATTACGGAATCCATCACCCGCTCCGCCTCCGGAGCAAAGACCTTATCATCAGCAACGGGATAAGGAGCTATCATTATGGAAGCCGGCATTTGGCCTTTGTCAGGTAGATATTGCTTCAAACTTTGCCACAATTCCTCGGTAACGAAAGGCATGAAAGGATGCAAAAGACGCAGTGATTTTTCCAATGTATTGGCCAGGAAGGGCAAAGGTGAAACTTCACCAAAACCCTCTCCAGCCATGGAGAGGGCAGGGTGAGGGCGAAGTCGTATTTTAGCAATTTCAATATACCAATCACAGAACTTCGACCAGACAAAATCGTAAATCTGCTGCTCTGCTTCACCAAATTGGAAGGTTTCCATCAGCTCGGTGACACTTTTGATAAGTCGGTTTAACTGGCTATCGATCCATTGGTCCTCTATTCTCTGCGGTTGGAGCTCTATTACCTGAACTTCTAACCTTCCAGCATCCAGGCTCTGAAGGATAAATCTGGCGGCATTCCACAATTTATTAACAAAGTTGCGGCTGGATTCCAATCTACCTTTGCCCAGATTGATATCATTCCCCGGTGAACTCCCAGTAGTTAGAGCAAAGCGAAGAGCGTCAACACCGTATTTGTTTATTGCTTCATTGGGGTTTATGACATTCCCTCGCAATTTGCTCATCTTCTCTCCGCTCTCATCCCGAATCAGGCCATGGAGGTAAACGGTGTGGAAAGGTATCTCACCGGTATCCTCTAGCCCCATCATAATCATCCTGGCGACCCAGAAGAAAAGGATGTCATAGCCTGTTTCCATTACCGAGCCGGGATAGAAATAGCGGAGGTCATCAGTGTCCTCTGGCCAGCCCAGCGTAGAATGTGGCCATAGCGCTGAGCTAAACCAGGTGTCAAGGACATCAGAGTCCTGGATGATTTGTTTTGACCCACAGTGAATACACGCTGTCGGTTCATCGACCAAGGCAGTTACCTTAGCACAATCCTGACAGTACCATACCGGGATGCGGTGTCCCCACCACAGTTGTCGGCTGATGCACCAATCCTTAATATTTTCCATCCAGTCAAAATATATCTTGGTGAAGTGTTCCGGAATTATCGTGACCTTGCCCTCTTTAACCACCTCGGTAGCAGCTTTAGCCAAGGGCTGTGTTTGGACAAACCATTGCAGGCTGACTTTGGGTTCAATCATTGTCTGGCAACGACCACAATGTCCTACCGAATGAGAGTAGGGCTCGATTTTCTCCAAAAGTTTTTTATACTCCAGGTCAGCTAATACCTTATCCCGACAGGCAAACCTTTCCAGTCCGCGATATGGACCGGCGTTCTCGTTCATAGTGGCATCGGGATTCATGATATTTACCAGGGGTAAATTATGTCTCTGGGCTATTTCAAAGTCCGTGGGGTCATGGGCGGGAGTTATCTTTAGTGCCCCGGTGCCGAAAGAAGTATCAACCGCATCATCAGCGATTATGGGGATTTCCTTATCTATGATAGGAAGTGTGACACTCTTGCCTATGAGATTCTTGTAGCGCTTATCTGTGGGATTTACCGCCACAGCCGTGTCGCCCAGAAAAGTCTCAGGTCGGGTAGTAGCTACGGTGACGAAACCCTTACCTTGAGTTAGAGGATAGCGAATATAATAAAGATGTCCGACAATGTCTTTATGCTCTACCTCGAGGTCAGACAGGGCAGTTTGGCAGCGGGGACACCAGTTTATCATCCGCTCCCCACGATAGATTAACCCCTTATCGTACAGACGTACGAAGGCAGTACGCACTGCTTTGCTCGGACCCTCGTCCAGTGTGAATTTCTCTCTAGTCCAATCGCAAGAAGCTCCCAGGAGTTGATGTTGACGCCTGATATTCCGCCGGCTCTTGTTAGCCCATTCCCAGGTTAACTCAGTGAATTTTTCTCTGCCAATCTTATCCTTAGTTTGCCCTTGTTTAGCCAGTTGCCGCTCCACAACCACTTGTGTGGCGATGCCAGCGTGGTCAGTTCCCGGTAACCACAAGGTGGGCTCACCTTTCATCCTGTGCCACCTGACCATGATATCTTCCAATGTCGCGGTCAGAGCATGCCCAAGGTGGAGTTCGCCGGTAACATTGGTAGGGGGCATGATAATAACAAAAGGCTTCTTATTGGGGTCTATCTTAGGAGAAAAGTAGCCTTGCTTGAGCCAGAAATCATACCATTTCTTTTCTATCTTGCCTGGCTCATAGGCCTTAGGTATTTCGGACATTAACTGCAAACCTATCTTAGCTGTCGGCTGTCAGCTGAAAGAAATCTTGATATGTGAACAAATTCAAAGCTTGTTTGGTCGCCGGGATTTTGGCTTTGGAAGAAGCGCAGCTAATCTATCCAAAACCTTATCCGCCACCTCTCGCTTAGCCAGAAGAGGCAGGCTATCAACCTTGCCCTTGCGGTCAATTATGATCACTCGATTGGTGTCAGTGCCAAATCCACTATCGCTAGCTGTAATATCATTGGCTACGATGAAGTCAAGTCTCTTTTGCTTTAGCTTCCCCTTGGCATTTTCCACCAGGTTGCTGCTTTCAGCGGCGAAGCCTACTTTGATGAAATTTCCTTTAACAGTGCCTAAAATGTCCGGGGTGCATTCCAGCTTTAATGTTAACCCTGCCTTTCCTTTTTTAATCTTATCTTTAGCTGCTTTTATCGGGCGATAATCAGCTACGGCGGCTGCCATAATTAGAGCGTCAGCCTGGGGAGTTACATTCTCTACTACTTGACGCATTTCCTGAGCAGTGCCGACTTGGATGACATCAATGCCTACGGGCTCGGGTAATGAGGTAGGCGCCGTAATCAATGTTACTTTAGCTCCCCGGTCACGGGCTGCCTCAGCCAGGGCATAGCCCATCTTCCCCGAGGAGCGGCTGCTGATGTAGCGAACAGGGTCGATAGGCTCTTGAGTACCGCCGGTCGTAACCACAATATGCCTGCCCTCCAAGTCGCCACCTTTACCCAGCACCTGGCAAATGCTGCCGATAATATCCTTGATATCGGCTAGTCGGCCCAGACCCTCTTTGCCCGAGGCTAACCAGCCCGTGGCTGGAGCAATAATCACAAAATTGTGAGCTTCAAGCTTAGCTAAATTATCCTGGGTGATTGGATTAGTATACATATTGGTTTCCATAGCTGGAGCTATGACCACTGGCGCCTTGGTAGCCAGCACCGTGCAGCATAGCATGTCGTCAGCAATGCCAGCAGCCAGCTTGGCAGTGATATTAGCTGTAGCAGGGGCAATAACCACTATATCAGCAGCTTCGGCCAAAGAGACATGCTCAATACTGAATTCAGAGGCCAAATCAAACATCTTCGTGACTACCGGCCTCCCCGTAATTGCGCGGAAGGTAACAGGTGATATAAACTGGACGGCCTCTTCAGTCATAATTACATTCACCTTGGCCCCCGCCTGAGTCAACTGACTGGCAATCTCTGCTGCTTTGTAGGCAGCAATGCTTCCTGTTATTCCCAGAACTATGGTTTTGTTTCTAAGCATTACTGCTCCTTATTCATTTCATAAATAAGACGCAATCCAATTAAAGTTAAATCAGGATTTACTACCTCTATTGCCGGTATTTCCTGGGCTAAAAAGTAAGACTGGCCACCGGTAGCTACTACCTTGGCTTTGCTTCCCAATTCCTGTTCTATCCGTTGGATCATGCCCTCGATAAGCCCGATATAACCAAATATTATACCTGATTGCATAGCCGAGATAGTATTTTTGCCGATGACCTGCTCCGGGCGGCTTAGCCCAATTCGAGGGAGGGCAGCGGTACGAGTGTATAAAGCTTCAGTAGCTATGACAATCCCCGGGGCAATAGCCCCACCAAGGTAATCTCCTTCCTGGGAAACAACGCTGAAGGTGGTAGCGGTGCCAAGGTCAATAATTATTAACGGTTTTCCGTAGAGATTTTGGGCAGCCACGGCGTCGACTACGCGGTCAGGACCAACCTCACGAGGGTTATCCAGGCGAATGCGCATGCCTGTCTTAACACCAGCTTCGACGACCAGGGGTTTAGTATTTAAATATTTCCTGCACAATTCCACGAATGCAGGCAACAGCGGTGGCACGACACTACACAATGCTACTCCGGTCACCTTGGAAGACGAGACTTTTTTTCGCTCCATAAGGCTGAGCAATAACCCACCGTACTCGTCTGAAGTGCGGTGAATGCCGGTAGCTAAATTCCAGGTGGCTTTTAGCTCATCACCATCAAATATACCAACCTTAACGTTGGTGTTCCCAATATCAATTGCTAATAACATAGTTGCTTAGCTTTACCTTTATCCTCCTGATATTACGGGCTGAGTATAGCACTACTATCTAATCCATGCCACTATTGAAACTCTAGGAAGACGGGCATCAGGTAGAAGCCTGATTTTCGCCACCCCCTCCTTGCAAGTCTTGTAACTTCTTGCCCATGGCTTGCCAGTGTGTACCCGGCCAGTAAATACGCTGGCAGGCGGGGCACTGCGTATATTGAGTTTGAGTTTCAAAAACGTGAGCAGGGACCAGGTTTTTCACCTCTTCTTTATCCCGAGCTATTAATGCTCGATTGCATTCAAGGCAAAGCGAGAAGGGTTTGAAATGATAATTTAAATTCAAAGCTTCCACTACTTTCTGCACCTGGAGTTTAGGGTCATCCTGCTTAATGTGTATAGTTTTGAGTTTGCCGTTTGTGACCAAGCGCCTTTTCATAAATTGACTATCTTTAGTCAAAATCACCCTGTTCTCACTAAGAGCTATTTTAATCATTTGACCGTCGTCTTTTTGCTTAAACAACAGAGTATCATAGCCAATCAGTCTTAACCATCGAGCCAGTTTGCCCACGTTGTTATCCGCAATGAATTTAATTTCCATAGCTGGCCAGAACAAGAGAAATTGATTTGGCTGGACGATTTAGAGGTATCCCCGACGGTGCATGTAGAAAAATATGCCTCCCGCTGTAATCGCCATAAGGGCAAACAAAATACCCAAAGGTAAAAGGCTTCCAGAGTTCACTCCACCAGGTAGCGGGATATTCATACCGTAAATGCTAGCTATCAGGGTAGGTGGTGCCAGAAGTCCCATTATGATAGTCAGTATCCGCATTATCTCTTGAATTCGATGTGAAGTTAACCAATTGCTGGTGTCAGCAAGCCCATCTATGACCTCCTTGCAATCCTCCAGCCCGCCCCAGATTTTGCGAATGTGGTCAGCAATATCACCAAAATAAATTTCCTCCTCCTCCTTTAAGAAAGGATATTCCCCTTTCTCTAGTGTCTCAATTACCGCAATCTGGGGATGAATGACGCGGCGGAAGGAAATAAGATCCCGTCGAATCAGGGAAATCTGGCGGACAGTTTGCGGAACAGTCTTATCAAAAATAACGTCCTCTATATCCTCAATGTTCTGGGTAATTTTATCAAGTATAGGGAAGCAATAGCTACCCAATCTATCAAGAATGTGATAGAGAAGAAATCCTGAACTTCGCCCCAGGTAACGTTTGCGGCTTTCCTTGTCAGTCTCGCATTCCTGGAAAAATTTAGCCAGTGGCTTGAGGTCGCCAGAGCAATGAACGGTGACAACATAATTCTCACCAGTGAAGATATCCACTTCGCTGGCCCTCGTTATGTGATTCTGTTTATCAAATACCGGGAAATGCAGCACCATAAACAAGTAATCTTCATACTCATCAATCTTGGGACGTTGTATGCGGCTGAGGACATCATCCAGATCAAGAGGATGGAAATGGAAACGCTGAGCCAAGAATTCAACTTCGCTAGAAGTAGGCTTGTCAATATAGAACCAAGTCAGCTTGCGTTCCGTAATTGAGCGGACATTCAGTTCTTTTTGTCCCACAGATGACATATTACCCCTCTGAATAACAGTTTTTATCTATTCTAGCATTAATTCCGTGGTTAAAGTAGCTATTGTGCTGGCTGACCACATAGGTAACACTGGACTGCGGATTTTAGCAAGTTCTTTTTCAATATACTCTACCGGAGTAAGATAGGCAAGAGATTGGTGCGGGCGGTTGAAGTTATATTCTATAAGCCA
>Ga0307429_1000082_pt1 | contig 69114 bp, 62 predicted proteins | sample SalMarWE160230MG_FD_202151 | JGI IMG/M metagenome (GOLD analysis project Ga0307429, IMG submission 202151) | Salt marsh sediment microbial communities from the Plum Island Ecosystem LTER, Massachusetts, United States - WE1603-230 | ecosystem: Environmental > Aquatic > Marine > Intertidal zone >... | reverse complement strand
GATATCAGGTGATATATTTATGTGACAGTCATGAGGAAGATGATAAAGAGTTCGAACTTTTTCCCCCTCATGCGGTAAAAAACACCGAGGGCTCGAAGATAATCGATGACTTAAAACCCGAGGGAAGCGACTTAATTGTGAGAAAGAATACATTTTCGGGTTTCTTAAATACCAACCTGGATGAGATATTAAAAAAATTATCGGTAGAAAAATTGATAGTTACCGGCGATGTAACCAATATATGCATTTTATACACTGTTGCTGATGCGATAATGAGGGGCTATAAAGTTGATATAATAAAAGATGCCATAATCGGTATTGACAGAAAGGACCATAATTTTGCACTGGACCAGATGAAAAAAATATTTAAGGTAAATATAGTATAAAGGAGTTTATTTTATGTTTCATATAGCGGGCGAGGAAGATATAAAAAAGGGTCGGCTGACAGATATATATTTTGAAAGGACAGAAAGAATACTTAAGTCTCTTAAAAAAAATCCGGTAGTTAAGGCTGAAATTTTTTTAAAAGATTTTCCCGATGATTATAAATGGGGGGTTCTGGCAGGAGTAGAAGAGACCTTAAAGCTTTTATCGGATGCCGACAGGATATCGGTAAGGTGTATGCCGGAAGGAACGGTTTTCAGGGACTATCAGCCGGTAATGGTAATTGAGGGTAGATACCTTGACTTTGGGATTTATGAAACGGCTATTCTTGGTTTTTTATGCCAGGCAAGCGGGATAGCGACCAAAGCGGCAAGATGTAAGATTGCAGCGGGTGACAGGCTTCTTTATAGTTTTGGAGCCAGAAGAATACACCCGGCAATAACCCCCATGGTGGAAAGAAGCGCTTTTATTGGCGGAGCTGACGGGGTTTCTACGAATCTGGGAGCAAAATTGATAAACAGCGAACCTGTCGGAACCATACCGCATTCATTGATTCTCATCATGGGCGATACGGTTGAAGCAACTAAAGCATTTGACAGTGTCATCGAACCGGCAGTTAAAAGAATTTCTCTTGTTGATACTTTTTGTGACGAAAAGTTTGAAGCAATAAGAGTTGCGGAAGGTCTCGGAAAAAGTTTATTTGGCATAAGGCTGGATACACCTTCATCGAGGAGAGGCAATTTTAAAAAGATTTTAGAGGAAGTAAGATGGGAGCTTGATATCAGGGGATTTGATAAAGTAAACCTTATCGTAAGCGGCGGGCTTGACGAAAATGATATACTAAAGCTTCGGGATATAGTAGATGCCTTTGGTGTGGGGACAGCCATAAGCGGGGCAGAGGTACTTGATTTCTCTCTGGATATCGTGGAAATCGAAGGCAGGAAAATAGCAAAAAGAGGTAAAATGTCTGGAGCAAAGAAAGTAATAAGGTGCGGCAGGTGTTTTACTGATAAAGTGGTGCTTGAGGATGACAGGGCAGCTGATTACAAATGCGACAAGTGTGGAAGTACCTATAAAGATATTTTCATAGACGCGATAAAAGATGGTGAGGTTATATATGATTTTCCGGAGGTAAAGGATATAAGAAAAAGAGTCCTTTCCCAGTTTAAAAATCTTGAACTTTAGAAAGTGAGTTTTGAAATCGGTATGGGAATAAAAATTTTTTTAATAAGACACGGGCAGACCCTGTGGAATAAAGAAGGAAGATATCAGGGTGATGAGGACATTGACCTTACCCCGGAAGGTATCCGGCAGGCAAAGCTTGCAGCAGGGTATCTATCAGAAGTTAGTCTTTCAAATATTTACAGCAGTTCCTTAAAGCGTGCTATCGATACGGCAGCTTTTATAAATGATGGAAGAAAAATGAAGGTTATCGTAAGGGATAACCTTAAGGAGGCTAATTTTGGGGAGTGGGAAGGGATTAGATATGACAGGATAGGAGAAAAATTCCCCGGTGATTATACCAGATGGCTCAGGGACCCCTATAATAACTCGCCTACGGGAGGGGAGAGCTTTAAGGTAGTGCAGGAAAGGGCGGTAAAAGAGATTGACAGCATAGTCAGAGAAAATGAAGATAACTGCAATATAGCGGTGGTAACTCATGGGGGAATAATAGCTTCGCTACTGGTTTACTGGCTTAAAATCCCGGTTTCCAGGTGGTGGACCATTATCCAGAGGCAGGGAGCAATAAATATTGTAATTATCGATAGAGGATTTCCATATATCTCGGCAATCAACTGCACAGGTCATTTAAAGACTATATATGACGAAAAAGATGACAGAGTAATAGAAACCTATCATAGACTCAAAAATGAAATATAGACTGCCGGGTTACGGGCAAAAAGATTTTCTCACATATAGGCTATATGAGCCGGTAAGATATTTATAAATATATTTGATAAAATATAATTAATATTAACTTTATAAAAATAGAGTTAAGAGGGTGTTTTAAAAGATGGAGGATAGTAACCTAAATATGGATGTAAGCACGGGCAGCATTATCAGTAACTTTCTGGATAACTGGCTTAATATTGTAATAATAGTAGCAGCTCTTCTGGTGGTAATAATCGTAGTTAAAATTATTTCCAGACGTGTTAGAAAGCTGGTTGAAAGAAATATAAGTGATGAAAAAATCCTTATAAAGAAACGTACTTTTACTCTTAACAGTGTTATATCAAATTTAATAATAGTTGTGTCATCCGTGATTGCAATTCTTATAATTGCCGACCAGATAGGCATAAAGGTAACCCCTTTACTTGCGGGCGCGGGAGTTGCAGGTGTTGTAATTGGTTTTGGAGCTCAGAGCCTTATAAAAGATTTAATAAACGGGACTTTTATTTTAGTGGAGCAGTGGTACCAGGTGAATGATATTGTAACCATAGGAGATACTTCAGGAGTTGTGGAGAGGTTTAATCTCAGGACCACGGTACTGAGGGACCTGGAAGGAACCCTGCACTTTATACCCAATGGCGAGATTACAAAACTGAGCAACCGTACCCATACCTGGTCAAGAGCGCTTATAGAGGTAGGGGTCCACTATAAGGAAAATATAGATAGAGTGGTGCATGTTCTGGAAGAGGTATTTAGTGAAATGGTGAAAGATAAAAATTATAAAGACTTTATTCTGGAGAGGCCGGAGATACTGGGAGATGGCGGAGTAAACGAGCTCGGCGATTCGGCAGTTAAATTTACCATTATATGTAAAGTAAAACCGGGGCAGCAGTGGACCATTGGAAGGCAGTTAAGAAAGAGAATAAAAGATAAGTTTGATAAGGTGGGAATTGAAATTCCCTATCCCTGCACCAATGTATACATGAGAAATGAAAAAAATTAATGGATTGAATTAAATTTTTTTAAGTTTTAGAGTCAGAATTTAAGAAATCTATTGAAGTATAAATATACAATTTCCGGATGATTATATTGATGAAGAGGTAATCCGGGGCCGGAAAAATTAAATAATTAGTTATTGATTATTGGTTCTAAATGTTATAATATCCCTATGGTAATAAAAGTAAAAAAATCAAATTTTTTTATCTAATTATCTTTCTGTTCTGCCTTATAACAGCAGAACCTAATTGTTAAAATTAGTCCATAGGAGGATTAAAAATTGAAGAGCTATGAATTAGCGCTTATCATTGACCCGTCTCTTGAAGAAGAGGATATTGATAAGGAATTATCTAAAATTACCTCACTGGTTGAGAAAGAAAAAGGTGAAATCACCAGTACCGACAGGTGGGGAATCAAAAAATTAGCCTATCCCATTAAAAATCAGGAAAGCGGGTTTTATGTTATTGTTTATTTTGAAGGTAACAGCAGTATTATTCTGGAAATTGACAGGATAAATAAAATCAATGATAAGATACTCCGTCATATGATTGTAAGAAGTAGCCAGCCGACCGGTCTTAAGTAATTATAAAAAATCAAAAGAAGGTGTATTACTATGGCTTTTGGTGTTAATAATATAACAATTCTGGGAAATTTGACCCGTGATCCAGAACTGAGATTTACTCCCAGCGGAACCGCAGTGGCCAGTTTTGGCCTGGCAGTTAATAGAAACATTCAGAACAAAACTTCCGGAGAGTGGGAAACCAGTGTTGATTTTTTTAATGTTACCGTATGGTATAAACTTGCGGAAAACTGTGCCGAAAGTCTGAGCAAGGGAGACAGGGTTCTGGTTTCGGGAAGACTTTCACAGGACACCTGGGAAAGCAAAGACGGACAGAAAAGGTCAACAGTTAGAATTATTGCCAGCGCGGTGGCTCCGAGCCTGGAGTTTGCTTCCTGTAAAATTGAAAAGAACCCACGCGCAGAAGAAGGGGTGTCAGTAAGCGATACATCGGAACAGAGCGATATTGAAGAAGTTGATTTTAGCGATGAGGACATACCATTCTAAGTTTTAGGGATTTTGTAAATTAAAAACATAGAAGGAGAAAATTTAATTGGCCAGGAAAAATAAAAATCTAAGGAATGAAAAAAATTTGAGAAGTGCAACCGGTACTTCTATTAATTTAAGGCAGAGAAAAAGATTCTGTTATTTCTGCAGGGAGAATATTGATAATATTGATTATAAAAATGTAAGCATGCTTGAAAAGTTTATTTCAGATAAAGGCAAGATAAGGCCGAGAAGGTCCACAGGAAATTGTGTCCAGCATCAGAAAAAAATAGCAATGGCAATTAAAAGAGCAAGAATTATGGCTCTGATTCCATATTACAAGAGATAATATGCCCTTTGATAATTTAAAGAGTCCTAAAATAAAAAAGCTAAATCTGGCATTACTGACTTTATTTACTTTTTTGTCTCTGCTTTTTGCATATTTTGTACCAATCTTTGGGGTTGCAGGAATGATATTTCTAACTGTTCCGGTTACTCTTCTGGTAACATCCGGAAGGATAAGAGATGGTATAATATGCGTGATTATAGCATGTGTTTTTTTGATTTTTCTTGATTATTTAATGGCACCGGTGGCAGCAATCTTAATACTGGCGGTTTCCTTTATTTATAAGAATTCTATTGAGAAAAATAAAAGTAAATTATTTACCGTAAGCTGTATTTTTGCTGCTTTTTTCGGGGCGCTGGTGCTGTACTTTATTATAAATTCTGCAGTGGATAGAGTTAATTATGTAAGTGAAGTAATAAAGAATTATAATAATTATGTTAACGGGGTGTTTAACGAAGAGTATATAGCGGCCTATGCCGGATGGTTGTCTATTGAAAGTTCACAGTTAGAAATTGTAGCAGAGCAGGCAAAAAATGTTTTAAAATATGTTATTAATATAATCCCGGGAATTTTGATAGGTTTATTTGCTTTTGTAAGTTTCATGAATTATATAGCAACAGGCACCATGCTTGAAAAGTATGATATCAGCATAAAGAAATTTCCATCATTTAAACAGTGGGATATATCCTGGTACTGGTGCTGGGGGATCATTCTGGGGCTGGTGCTTATTCTTATACCTTTTGGGAATCAGAGTTTAAATAAAATATCGGATATTGCAGGATTTAATTTACTGGCTGTTTTTGGCCCATTGTATATAGTTCTCGGAGTATCTGTATTATGGGGGCTGATGGAAAAATTTAAGATTCCACTTATATGGAGAACGGCCATATTCATTTTTCTGGGTTTATTTATGAGCTTTACCATATTTATGGTGCTATTTATTGGATTAATTGATGTATGGGTTAATTTCAGGAGATTGGAAAGAGTCAGTTAACATAATTTTAAAGTTTAGGACAGGAGCAGAGATAAGGAGAAAGGATAGGAGGAAAATTTGAAGGTAATACTTACTAAATATCACGAGAAGCTCGGGGATATCGGGGATGAAGTGGAAGTAAAATCAGGGTACGCGAATAATTATCTGATACCCAATGGTCTCGCAGTTCCTTTTACCAGGGGTAATTTAAATCAAATGAAGCTTGTAAAACAGGCAGCTCTGAAAGTTGAGGCAAGAAACATAAAAGAGGCAGAGGAGCTTGCCGGAAAGCTTAGTGAACTTGAAATTACCTTTGTGGTTAAAACCGGTGAAGAAGGTAAACTTTATGGTTCAATAACCAGTAAAGACATTGCCCAGAAGATTCTTGAAGAAAGAAAAATAGAAATAGACAGAAAGAAAGTAGATTTGCAGGAGCATATAAAGGAACTGGGAGAATATGATATAGACTTAAAACTGTACAGGGAAATAAAAACTTCAGTAAAGGTAAAAGTGGAGCCGGATGAAGAATCAAAACAGTTGATTGAAGAGTATAAAGCGCAGAAAGAGAAAGAAAAAGAAGAAGAAGAAAAAGTGGAAAAAGAAAAACCCGGAAAAGCGCCAGAAGATGAAAACAGGAAACCGGATGCAGTAATGGAAAAGTCAAAAAAAGGGAAGGCTGAGAAGGGCAAGGCAACAGATAAGGATAAAGAGGGTCTGGATAAAAAGGCCGGTAAAGATTCAGGTAAAACAGAGAAGGAATCACAATAAAAAAGCGGAGCTTTTATTCTAAAATAAATAAATTTCATGCAAGAACAAATTAAAAAAGAAAGAGAACTTTCTCCCCTGGATACAAGCAAATTAGAGCGAATACCACCTTATAGCATAGAAGCTGAAGAATCCCTGCTGGGCTCTATGTTAATTTCAAAGGATGCCATAGTATCAGTGGTGGAGCTGGTTTCAGAAAAAGATTTTTACAGGAAATCCAATCAGGAAATTTTTAAGGCAATAATAGAGTTATATATAAAAGGGGAGCCTGCCGACCCTATAACGGTGGCGGAACATCTAAAAAAGAAAGGGTTACTGGATGAAATAGGGGGTAAAACTTTTATTCACTCTCTTATAAGCAATATCCCTCTTGCTGCCAATGCGGGTTATTATGCTAAAATTGTAAGTGACTACTCGGTTCTGCGGAATCTGATTTATGCAGCTACCGAAATAGCGACTATGGGGTATGAGGTTCCCGAAGACTTACAGGGGACTGTTGACAGAGCCCAGCAGCTTATATTTTCGGTATATAAGGATTTAAACCGGGGAAGCGCCCGCGATAGAAGTGCGGTAATGAAAGACCTGGTTTCTGAAGCTTATGAGCTGGTAGAAGTATTGCATGAAGGCAGTTCGGATATATCCGGCATACCTTCAGGTTACTTAGACTACGACCGGCTGACTTCTGGTTTTCAGAATTCAGACCTGGTTGTTATAGCGGCAAGACCGGGAATGGGAAAAACTTCCTTTGTGCTGGGGGTTGCGAGGTATATAGCACTTAAGGAAAAACTCCCGCTGGCTATTTTTTCACTGGAGATGTCCAAGCAGCAAATCGCATTAAGATTGATGAGCGCTGATTCAAAAATTAATCTGCATAGCCTGAGAAAGGGAAAAGTGAAAGATGACGAATGGGCGAGACTGGCAAGAGCGGTCGAGAGGCTGTCAGAATGTAAGATATATATTGATGATACAGCCTTTTTAAATGTAATGGACCTGAGAGCCAGGGCCCGCATGATGGTAAGTACCAATGATGTAAAATTGATAATCGTTGATTATCTTCAGCTAATGCAGTCTACTTCAAATTACAGGGGGAACAAAGTGCTGGAAATTACAGAAATATCACAGAACCTTAAAGGTATCGCCAAGGAATTAAATATACCGGTGATAGCGGTATCGCAGCTTTCACGTGAAGTAGAAAAAAGAGATAGAAAAAGGCCAATTCTTGCAGATTTAAGAGAGTCCGGTTCTATTGAGCAGGATGCAGACCTGGTTGCATTTATATACAGGGATGATTATTATGAACAGGATGAAAGCAAGCACACCGGAAAAGCTGAAATTATGGTTGCCAAGCACAGAAACGGGCCCACGGGTAAAGTAGACATGCAATTTAATAAGGATTTTGCTTTATTTTCTAATTTAAGTAAACCGTACCAGACTGAGGACAGGAGTGAATGAAATGTCAAGTATAGCTATTGTCGGAGCACAGTGGGGTGATGAAGGAAAGGGCAGGATTGTGGACCTGCTTTCAGGCCGTGTTGATATGGTTGTAAGGTTTCAGGGTGGTAATAACGCAGGGCATACGGTAGTCAAAGGAAACGACCAGTTTAAACTTCATTTAATCCCATCAGGAATTTTATATCCTGAAGTTAAATGTGTTATTGGAAATGGGGTGGTGCTGAATCCAGAAGTTTTAATAGAGGAGCTGGACAGCCTTGAGAGCAAGGGAGTAAATACTGATAATTTAAAGATAAGCTGCAATGCTCATCTGGTTATGCCCCACCATATAATTCTGGATAAAGCGGCTGAGCACAGGCTGGGTAAGTCCAGCATAGGGACAACCCGTAAAGGTATCGGGCCCGCGTATGCGGATAAGGCTCTGAGAACGGGAATAAGAGCCCAGGACCTGCAGGATTTAAAAATATTCAGAACCAAGCTGGAAGAGTCCCTGAAATTGAATAATGCCATAATTGAAAAAATCTATAACCTGAAACCGCTGGACCCGGATGTAGTTTTTAATCAATACAAAAAATACTCGGAGCGAATCAATAAATATATAGTAGATACAACTTCTTTGATAAGCAGGGCCCTTGAAGAAAATAAGAGGGTTCTTTTTGAAGGGGCGCAGGGAACTATGCTGGATATTGACCATGGAACCTACCCCTATGTAACTTCATCTTCAACTATTGCCGGGGGTATTTGTATCGGAGCAGGTGTGGGCCCATGCAGGCTGGATGAAATAATTGGCGTGGTAAAGTCCTACACAACAAGAGTGGGCTCGGGCCCTTTCCCGACTGAAGAAAATGGAGAAACAGGACAATACCTCAGGCAGAAGGGTAACGAATACGGCACCACTACCGGCCGGTCGCGAAGGTGCGGGTGGCTGGATGCGATTGTGTTAAAGTATTCAAATATGGTAAATTCTTTTGACAGCATTACCCTGACAAAGCTGGATGTTTTGAGCGGACTTAAAAAAATAAAAATATGCACCGCTTATAAGTATAAAGATAAAATTTACAGGGAAATGCCCGGTCACCAGACAATATTACATAAATGCGAGCCCGTGTATGAGGAATTTAAAGGCTGGGATAACGATATAAGTGAAGTGAGAAATTATGAAGACCTCCCTGCAGAAGCGCGTAATTACGTAGAGAATATTGAAAAAATTCTCAGAATTCCGGTCTCAATGATAAGTGTTGGTGCAGAGAGAAACAGGATAATTGTAAAAGATAATGTTTTAAGAGATAGATTGTTCAGCCAGGGTAAGAGGTCAACTCTTATAGTTTGATACTTTTATTTAAGGAGATAAAGTGAATATACTGGTAATAGGCAGTGGCGGCAGGGAACACTGCCTGATATGGAAAATCTCAAAAAGCCCGCTTGCAGATAAGATATATGCAGTACCGGGCAATGCCGGAATAGCCGGGATTGCTGAATGCATCAATATGGATGTATCCAGAAATAACTTTCATGAGCTCGTAAAACTTGTTAAAAATAAAGGTATCGACCTGACTGTAGTCGGGCCGGAAGCTCCGCTGGTAGATGGAATTGTAGATTATTTTAATGAGAGGGGTTGTAAAATTTTTGGCCCCGATAAAAAAGCTGCTGCCATAGAGGGCAGTAAAGTATTTACCAGGGGGTTTCTCAAAAGAAATAATATACCTACCCCGGAGGGTATTGTTTTTGAAAGGGCGGAGTACGACCGGGCAGCGGAGTTTATAAAAAGCAGGAATGAATTCCCCCTTGTTATAAAAGCTGACGGGCTGGCAGCCGGAAAAGGGGTTATTATAGCAGGCGACAGGGAACAGGCTCTTGAAGCTTTAAAAGATTGTCTGGTGAAAGATAAGTTCGGTGTTTCGGGAAGCAGGGTTATAGTTGAAGAATTCCTGGATGGGTACGAAGTATCTGTATTGAGTATTTGTGACGGTAAAAAAATAATACCAATGGCTCCGGCCCAGGATTATAAGAGGATTTTTGATAATGACAGGGGCAAAAATACAGGAGGAATGGGAAGCTACAGTCCGGTACCAGCAGTTGATGATAAAACTTACAGGCAGATTCTGGATGAAATTGTTTTTCCTTCATTCGAGGCAATGATAAAGGAAGGCATAAGGTACAGGGGGGTTCTTTATGCTGGAATTATGATAAGTAAAGGTAAGCCCTATCTTCTGGAATATAATTGCAGGTTTGGAGACCCTGAAACGCAGGTCATACTTCCAAGATTAGAGGATGATTTACTTCCCGTGCTTCTGGAATGTGCGGAGGGGAATTTAAAAAGGGAAGAACTTGGATGGGATAAAGATAAATGTGTCTGTGTGGTGGCTGCATCTGAGGGATATCCGGAGAGCTCATCTTCAGGAGATATTATAAAGGGACTGGACGATTTTGAAAATGACAGTGATCCAATTGTATTTCATGCCGGTACAAAAATGGAGAATTCTAATGTAGTAACAAATGGTGGGAGAGTTCTGGGCGTTGTTTCCAGGGGTGAAACTTTTAAGGAAGCAAGAAAGAAAGTATACAGGGCAATAGAAAAAATAAAATTTAGAGGGATGCAGTACAGAAAAGATATTGCGTTAAGAGCTGAAAGGAGTGAATAATGGCTGCTTATGATAAAAAAGTTGCAGTAGTTATGGGCAGCGCTTCGGATGAGAGTGTTATGAGGAAAGCACTGGATATTTTGAAGAAATTTGGAGTAGAGTATGAGGTGAGTGTGATATCGGCTCACAGGACGCCTGAAAAAACAAGAGAATTCGCCAGGAACGCAAAAGATAATGGCATAGAGGTAATAATCGCAGGGGCCGGGAAAGCGGCCCATCTTCCCGGTGTGATTGCATCTTATACCACAGTTCCCGTGATAGGAGTACCGGTTAGAACACCGGGTCCTGGAGGGCTGGATTCACTTTTGTCCATAGTGCAGATGCCGCCCGGGGTTCCTGTAGCATGTATGTCTATAGATGGTGCGGAAAATGCGGCAATTATGGCTATTCAAATACTTGCCCTTAAGTATAATGACCTGGGAGAGAAGTTAAAGGAATATAAAACAGGATTAGAAGAGTGATACTGATTGGATTACTCTGTCATTGAATTATTAAAGTTTTATTAAAATTATTACCTTATGGTTAATTATTTTAAAGATTTCTGCTATCATTCCGCTTGATTTAAAGATTTAGAGTAATTTTTATGTTTAAAATATTACATAAATCCCGGTGCTGAATTAATGAAAGAAGATGAAATTAAAATAAGAATAAGAGATTATGGATTTTATTATGGCAACATAAAAGTGCTGGCAGATATTGATATGGACATAAAGAAGAATGCCATAACTGCTATAATAGGTCCTTCAGGATGTGGAAAATCTACTTTCCTGAGAACATTTAACCGGATGAATGAACTGCTGCCCAATACCAGAGTAGAAGGTGAGATAAAAATTGATGATGTTGATATATATAAAGATAATATTGACGTTGTAGAATTAAGAAAAAGAATAGGAATGGTTTTTCAGAGGCCGAATCCTTTTCCAAAAACTATTTATGAGAATATAGTTTATGGCCCGCGATTACATAAAAGATACCGGAGAGAGCAGCTTGATTTGATTGTAGAGAATAGTTTAAAAAGGGCTGCCCTCTGGGATGAAGTTAAGCATAAGTTAAACTCAAATGCCCTGGACCTATCAGGGGGCCAGCAGCAGAGATTGTGTATTGCCAGGTTACTTGCTGTAAATCCTGAGATAATATTAATGGACGAACCTGCATCAGCGCTGGACCCCATCTCTACTCAGAAAATAGAGGACCTGATAGATGAGCTCAAGGAAAATTATACTATAATAATAGTTACGCATAACATGCAGCAGGCTGCAAGAGTTTCACAGAAAGCGGCGTTTTTTCTTACGGAAAAAATTGGGGAGCCGGCAACTTTGATTGAATATGATGATACCAACAGGATATTTACAAACCCTGGCGATAAAAGGACAGAGGATTATATAACCGGGAGATTCGGTTAGTTAATTTTTTGCTTTTGACATCTCATATATCATACCATATAATACCTCAATTAAATAAGTGATTTATTAATAACCTCAGTACTGGAAATAAATGTTGATGAAGTATTAATAGAAGTTCAGAAATCGGAGGAATTAGCTTATGAAAGAGTATCGCCTAACAAAAGAAGGGTACGAAGAGCTGCTCGGGGAGAGGGAAAATCTCATTAATGTCAAGCGTAAAGAAATAGCCAGAAGATTAAAAGAAGCCAAAAATTCAGGAGGGGATCTAACCGAGAATTCAGAGTATGAATATGCTAAAAATGAGCAGGCTTTTATAGAGGGAAGGATAGAGCAGATAAATGAGATTCTGAGCAATTACGTGATTATTGAAAATAAAAAGAGCAAAGAAGTAGTTGGTTTGGGTTCAGTTGTAGTGGTAAGGGATATTGTCAGGAAAAAGGATAAAGAGTTTAAAATAGTCAGCTCTATAGAATCAGACCCGGAAAAAAACAAAATTTCGGATGAATCACCCATGGGAAGAGCCCTGCTTAATAGAAAAGCAGGAGATGAAGTGATGGTTAAAACTCCAGATGAAACCAAGAGGTTGAAAGTAATAAAGATTAAATGAAAATTTAAAGGGCTATAATTTATTTTGGTTTAACAATGAAAAAAAATGATGATAAAAATAAAACAGGCGATGTACTGAATATAAGCAGTGATAAAACCGGTGAACTTCTTTCTTCGGAAAGCAAATATTTAATGGAGTTTGAAAAGCCACTGGCAGAGGCTATGGAAAAGAAGCTTGAGAAGATGAAGTCTTTAAGAAAAGAGGGTAAAAATATATACGCGGCAGGATTTGAAAAAGATAGCGACATAATAGATGTAAAAACGAAATACAGTAGCCTTTTAAAGGGTGAAAAGGATGACGCTGTTTTTAAAATAGCAGGAAGACTTATGAGCTTTAGAAAGCATGGAAAGGCTACTTTTGCTGATATAAAAGACTTTACAGGAAAAATTCAATTATATGTTAGCCTGAAAGAAGTCGGAAAAGAAGGTTACGAAGAATTTTTAAATCTTGATATTGGTGACTGGATAGGGGTAGAAGGAAATGTTTTTGTGACTCACACCGGTGAACTTTCTATAAATGTGGCCGGGTTCAGGCTGTTGAGCAAAGCTATAAGGGTTCTTCCCGAAAAATGGCACGGCTTAAAGGATAAGGAGCTAAGATACAGGCAGAGATATCTGGACTTTATCATGAATCCAGAAGTCAGGGAAGTATTTCTGACAAGAATCAAAATAATAGACTCCATTAGGTATTTTCTGAACAGCCGTGGTTTTAAAGAAGTTGAAACACCCATGCTTCAATTAATTCCGGGAGGGGCTGCAGCAAGGCCCTTTATAACCCATCATAATGCGCTGGATATAGACCTGTATTTAAGAATTGCTCCTGAATTATATTTAAAAAGGTTGATTATAGGTGGATTTGAGAAAGTTTTTGAAATTAACAGAAATTTTAGGAACGAAGGAATATCTTACAGGCACAATCCGGAGTTTACAATGCTGGAGTTTTATCAGGCGTATGCTGATTATAATGATATGATGGAGCTAACAGAAGAGCTTGTAAAGTTTGTTTCAAAAAAGGCAACGGGTAAATTAAACACAAATTACAGGGGTAACGAGATTAATCTTGATGGTGATTGGGAGAAGCTTACCATGATTGAAGCGATTCATAAAATTGGCGGGGTCAGAGTAAGTTTTGACAGCACAACTGAAGAATTATTATTAATAGCAAAGAATTCTAATGTAGAAATTGATGGGGATTCGGGCAGGGGTAAGATTATAAATGAGATATTTGAGTCTCTGGTTGAGCCCAAACTTGTCCAGCCCACTTTTATAAAAGATTATCCAATAGAAATATCTCCACTGGCAAAAAGGCATCCCGAAAATGAAAATTTAACTGAGAGATTTGAGTTATTTATTGGGGGAGAAGAAATTGCCAATGCGTTCTCAGAGCTGATTGACCCTGCGGAACAGCTGGAAAGATTTAAGAACCAGATAAAGAGCAAGTTTGAAGAAGAAAGAATTACCGGTAAAATTGATATAGATTTCTTAAAAGCCCTTGAATATGGAATGCCACCCACAGGCGGAGAGGGAATTGGAATTGACAGGCTTGTTATGTTACTGACGGGCAGCGATTCCATAAGAGATGTAATTCTTTTTCCCCTTTTGAGACCAGAACAAGAATAAGCAAATTATTAATTTAATTTGGTTGATTCAAGTTTATTCTTAAAAAAAAGATGATATAATTTTTTTGCAAATACAAAAATAAAAAGTTTAAAATAAATAATTCTGTAATGGAGATTTAGTAATGAAATGTGATTTGTGTCATGTTAATGAAGCTAACATTCATTTGATAAAGATTCAGGGCAGTAAAGTAGAAAAAATGAACATATGCAGGGAATGCGCTAAGAAATTTTATTTCCTGGATGACGAAAATTTTTACGATGATCTTTCCAGGATTCTGTACCGGCTGCTCGATACCGGCAGTAACGATTATGTTCCTGAAAAGGATAAAAAAACCTGGGCAGACTTTAATTACAGAAGGAATAAGAAATGCTCTTATTGCGGCATTGACCTGAAAACTATCCAGAGGAACAGGAAGGTGGGGTGCAGCAATTGCTACAGGGAATTTAAGGATGAACTGTTTCCGGTTATAAAGTCCATCCAGGGGAGTCTGGAGAATAAAAGTAAAATACCTGTTAATGCTACCAGAAAAATAAAGATGGAAAAAAGTTTGAGAGACTTAAGAAGCAGTCTTCAGAATGAGATAATAATAGAGAATTTTGAGGAGGCCGCAAAAATAAGGGACAGAATAAAGAAATTGGAGAAAAATATATATGGCAGATAAGAAATTTTATCTGCTGGAAAATGAAATCAGCAGAGATAAACATAAGAATATAAATAAGAACAAGATTATATTAAATACTAAAGTAAAAATTGCAAGAAACATTGCTGAAAGGAAATTTGCGAGTATAAGCGGGAGCCAGGAAAAAAATGCTATGTTAAGGGAGATAAGAAAATACATGGGTGATAGCGGAGGATTTAAAAACTTCCGGTTTTATGATATTAAAAGCATAAAAGGGCTGCAGAGAAATCTATTAATAAAAGATTACATGCTCGACCCGGAGATATTACGTAAGATAAGCGGCAGGGGTATTTTTTTAAAAAATGGCCGGACCTGGCCAGTGTCCTCGGCAGTAATAATCAATCACGAGGATCACATAACAATTCAGAGCATATATCCCGCACTCCAGATATATAAAGCATATAAAGAAGTTACCAGAATAGAGAGATATTTTGAAAAAGGAGTAACTTTTGCCTTTGATAAAAATCTCGGGTATCTTACTGCGAGTCCATCTGATATAGGAACTGCATTAAGGGTAACTGCAGTTGCGCACCTTCCGGTGCTTGCGGTAAGCCCTGGATTCGCTGATTTGCTGAAAAGGATAGGTAAAATTGGCTACCGGGTCAGCGGATATTTTGTCAGACAATCTGAAATAGTTGGTAATTTATTTAAAGTCTTCAATCAGGCTACCCTGGGAAAGGGAGAGAAAGAGATACTTGAAGAGATGCAGGCAATTTGTTTGAATATAATTGAAGAGGAGCAGAAGGAAAGAAAACAGCTCAGGAAAAATGATCTTCTGGGAATAAGGGATAATATCTACCGCTCCTTTGGTTTGCTAAAGTATGCTAAAATGTTATCGTATGAAGAAGCATTAGAATTATTATCAATTATAAGACTGGGCCTTGATATGGACCTGATTGATGGTGTTATTGACTTTAATTTTTTTGAATTAGCGGGTAAAATAAGTAATTCACATATTATAGTGGATATGGAGATAAGCGATAAGCCGGGAGATGACAGAATTGATATGATTAGAGCCGATATGATAAGAGAAAAAATATTAAAGGAAGTTGATTAAATGTTTGAGAGATTTACTGAGAGAGCAAGAAAAGTAATAGTCAAAGCTCAGGACGAAGCAAGGTTCCTAAAACAGAACTATATTGGCACCGAGCATATCCTGCTGGGATTAATTGATGAAAAAGAAGGAATTGCCACCAGGGTCTTCTATGAGCTAAATATATCAATTGAAGAAATAAGGGCGGAAATAAAAGAGGTAATTACCGAGGGTACTTCTGAATCATATGAGCATATACCGTTTACTCCGAGAGCCAAGAAAGTTTTAGAGCTGTCTTTAAGAGAAGCTCTCCAAATGGGACATAATTATATAGGAACAGAACACATTTTACTGGGTTTGCTGAGAGAAGGAGAAGGTGTAGCAGCAAGAGTTCTGAACGGCCTCGGGATTACTCTGGATATTGTAAAAGATAAAGTAAAAGAGCTTTTAAATAAGCAGCCCTACTATTCAGAACCTGAAAAAAGTACAATAGAGAAGAGCAATAAAAAACCAGTTAAAATGCTGCTTCAGTATGGAAAAGATCTGACCCTGCTGGCGCAGGAAGATAAACTTGACCCTCTTATTGGGAGAAGAAAGGAAATTGACAGGATAATACAGATACTTTCCAGAAGGACTAAAAATAACCCTATTTTAATAGGTGAATCGGGTGTTGGGAAAACCGCAATTGTTGAAGGGCTGGCACAGTTTATCTGTTCAAAAAAAGTTCCTTCGAATCTTTCCGACAAAAAGATATTTACCCTTGACCTTGGAGCTCTGGTTGCAGGTTCCAGATACAGGGGGGATTTTGAGGAGAGATTAAAGAAGGTACTTGCAGAGATTAAAGATAATGGTGATATAATACTTTTTATTGACGAAGTTCACACCCTGGTAGGTGCCGGTGCCGCCGAGGGTGCCATAGATGCTGCAAGCATATTAAAGCCAATGCTCGCCAGGGGAGAAATCCAGACTATTGGAGCCACTACTGCAAATGAGTATCGCAAATATGTTGAGAAAGATAAGGCACTTGAAAGACGATTCCAGCCTATCTTTATAAATGAGCCGACAGTCTATGAGACCATAGAAATATTAAAAGGGCTAAGGAATAAATATGAATCATTCCATAACCTTAATATAACCGATGATGCAATAGTTGCGGCAGCAAAATTATCCTACCGTTATATTAGCGATAGATTTTTACCAGATAAAGCCATAGATTTAATAGATGAAGCTGCATCCAGAGTAAGAGTTAGAACTCTTACCACGCCGCCCGACCTGAAAGAAATTGAACTAAATATTGATAAAATTGCGGGTGAAAAAAAGAAAGCGATAGTATCACAGGATTTTGAAAAAGCAGCGCAGTTGCGTGATAAGGAAAAGCAGCTAATTAAAGAAAAAAGAGATATAGAAGAGATTAGCACCGGGTCCAAAAAGGCAGGCAAGGAAACGGTTGGAGAAAATGAAATAACAGAGGTGCTGTCAAACTGGACGGGTATTCCGGTATATAAGCTAACTTCAAGCGAATCATCCAAGTTGATGGGTATGGAAGATGAACTGCACAGGAGAGTTGTAGGTCAGGATGAAGCTATTAAAACTGTCTCAAGAGCTATAAGAAGGTCACGTTCCGGGCTAAAGGACCCGAGGAGGCCCATAGGTTCCTTTATGTTTCTGGGGCCCTCGGGGGTTGGAAAGACTGAACTGGCCAAGACTATAGCAGAGTTTTTATTTGATAAAGAAGAAGCCCTGATACAAATTGATATGTCCGAGTACATGGAGAAGCACTCTGTATCAAAGCTGGTTGGTTCTCCGCCCGGGTATGTTGGTTATGATGAAGGAGGTCAGCTAACCGAACTTGTAAGAAGAAAGCCCTACAGTGTAATACTGCTGGATGAGATAGAAAAGGCGCACCCCGATGTTTTTAATATTCTACTTCAGATTTTTGAAGATGGTCATCTTACTGATTCACAGGGCAAGAGAGTAGATTTCAAGAATACAGTAATGATAATGACATCAAATCTGGGAGCCAGGGAAATACAGAAGAATACTCCGATGGGTTTTAAAATAATAAACACAGAAGACCTGTCCTATGATGAAATTAAGGAAAAAGTAATGAGTGAGCTAAAACAGGCTTTCCGGCCCGAATTTTTAAACAGGGTTGATGAGGTCATAGTGTTTCATAAATTGCAAAAGAATCAAATTTACAGCATCATGGATCTTATGATGTCCAGGGTGCAACAGCAGCTGGAGCTTCAGGGTATTAACATAGAGCTCAAGAAGAGTGCAAAGGATTTACTGCTGGAAAAGGGGTATGACCAGGCGATGGGTGCACGGCCCATGAGAAGGTGCATTCAGAGTCTAGTAGAGGACCCACTTTCCGAAAAGCTGATAAGTGGCGAGGTAAAATCAGGCCAGAAAGTGGAGGTTAGTGCCAGAGATAAGAAAATACACTTTGAAATCAAAAAATTAACCCGCGGGAAGGCATTAAAAGTTTAATTTAATATTACGGGGTAATGAATGAATAAGAAGAATGAAGAGCTGTTATTAGTAGATTGTTTAAAAAGAATAGCCCCCGGCACCGGACTTAGACTGGGAATAGAGTATGTGCTTCAGGGTAGAACTGGAGGCCTGGTTGTTGTTGGAGATACCGAAGAGGTATTAAAACTTGTGAATGGCGGGTTTTATATCGGCTGCAGTTTTACCCCGACTAAGTTTTATGAGCTTGCCAAGATGGATGGTGCAATTGTATTAAGTACTGACGGCAGGAGAATTTTATATGCCAATACACATCTTTTTCCCGACCCCAATATAAAAACTTCTGAGACTGGGACAAGGCACAGGACAGCAGAAAGGGTAGCAAAGCAGACAAACACTCTGGTTATTTCCATTTCGATGAAGAGAGATGTGGTAACAATATATAAGGGTGACATAAGGTATATGCTTGAAGAAACAAGAGTTATCTTATCCAGGGCAAGTCAGGCACTGCAGACACTTGAAAAATATAAAGAAGGTCTGGACGAACTAACCTTTAATCTGACGGTAAAGGAGCTGGAGGATATAATTACGCTTTTTGATGTAGCTACTGTGCTCCAGCGGTCTAGCATAGTGCAGAGGACAGAAAAAGAAGTTAAGAAGTATATTTATGAGCTGGGAACAGAGGGAAGGCTGTTAAGCATGCAGGTAGAAGAATTAATGGCCAATGTAGTGAATGATTCATTAAATATAATTGGTGATTATGTGCACCCGGATGTTGCGGAAAAGCCCCTGGAAATAAAAGATAAAATAAACTTATTGAGTGAGAAAGAGTTGCTGGAGCTGAACAAAATTGCGAAGTTTCTGGGTTACCAGGCTGAGGGTAGCTTAAGAGAATTTGATCTGCACCCCAGAGGTTTAAGGATTATTACAGAGGTAAGAAGGTTGCCCCAATCTGTTGTAGTCAGTCTGATTGATAAATTTAGTAACCTTAAAAATATACTGAATGCGGATGTGGAGGAATTAGCTGATGTTACCGGAATGGGCAAGAGTAAGGCAAGGTCACTGTATGATAAGCTAAAGAAGTTCTCTGAATATTATTTATATAATGAGCTTTATACCAGAAGAGGAGGAGTAATTCCCAAAATCAGGATGTAAAATTATTGCAAGAGGTTATGTTTATCCATATAGTTTTATAAACCGTGTTCTCCACTTAAGCAAATTCTTTTAAAAAAATACTAACAATGATTATTTATGAATGTAGCAGTTATTACAGCAGCCGGAAAGGGCACGAGGCTAAAGGGCAATATCAGCAAACAGTTTATGGAAATTTACGGTAAACCGATATTGGCACATACTGTAAATGCTTTTCAAAATTCCTCCAGAATAAAAGAAATATATATTACGGTTCCCGGGGATTACCTTGACTTTTGTCAGAAGAAAATAATTAAGAAGTACTCATTTGATAAAGTAAAGAAGCTGGTAATAGGTGGCAGGAGCAGGCAGGAATCTATTTATAATGCTTTAAAAGAAATACCTCCTTCTACCAGGCTTGTATCTATACATGATGGTGTCAGGCCCCTTATTACTCCAGAAGAAATCAATCTTTTAATAAATGTTTTGATAAGGGAAAATAAGAAAGATTACAGAATCAGAGGAGCTATAATGGCAGCCCCGGTGATGGAGACCGTAAAGATTTCGGATAAAAATGTTATAGGTAAAACTATACCGCGGGATACTGTATGGCATGCTCAAACACCCCAGACTTTTTTTTATAAGGATATACTTGAGGCTCATAAAAAAGCTGTGGAGGACGGATTTGCAGGTACCGATGACGCTTCGTTGCTTGAAAGAATGAAATGGAAGATTTATCTGGTAAGAGGAAGACATGAGAATATAAAGATTACCACTCCTATTGACTTATTTCTGGCAGAGCTGGTTATGACCAGAAATGGAAAAAAATGATTTAAACTAAAGATTATTAAAAGAAAGGATACCTACATATGAGAATTGGTATGGGTTTTGATGTTCACCGATTTAAACAGGGCAGGAAATTAATACTGGGAGGGGTAGATATAAATTACCCCAGGGGCCTTGCTGGCTATTCTGATGCAGATGTTCTTCTGCATTCTTTGATGGATGCTATCCTTGGAGCCTGTAATCTGGGAGATATAGGAACTCATTTTCCGGATGATGATGCGGGATATAAGGATATATCCAGCCTGGTTTTGCTGGAAGAGGTAAGAAAAAAAATGGAGGATAAAAATTTTAGTATTGTAAATATTGATGCAACTTTAATTATGCAAAAGCCAAAAGTCTCCGGGTATATACCGGAAATGAAAAAAAATATAGCAGAAATCTTAAAGATAAATGAAGATGTTATAAGCATAAAGGCCACCACCACTGAAGGTCTTGGATTCTGTGGCAGGGGTGAAGGTATTGCCGCGGCCTGCGTGGTTATGATAAGTTAGGATGATGAGTTTTTAAAGAAAAAGTTTATAAATCATATCCGGGTTTTTGAATGGTTCTGTCTGGATGGTAAAGAATTATACAGGTTTCCGGATGTAATAAATATTTTTGAGTGATGGAGTGATAATGACACCCTGTTTTAGGTTTGCCCCGTCTCCTACGGGAGGTTTGCACATCGGAACAGCGAGAACCGCCTTATTTAACTGGCTGGCTGCATCAAGTATGGAGGGTAAGGTAATTTTAAGAATTGAAGATACCGATGTAAAGAGGTCCAGTAGAATTTATGAAAAATCAATAATAAGAGATTTAAGGTGGCTGGGCTTAAGCTGGAATGAATTCTACAGGCAGAGTGAAAGGATTAATATATATCAGAGCTTTGCTGCCAGGCTGCTGGAGGAAAATAAGGCTTACAGATGCTTCTGCACCCCCGAAAGACTGAAAAAGCTCAGGGAAAGTCAGTACGCTGCCGGGAAGATGTCAAAATATGATAACAGGTGCAGAGAACTTGATGATGCTGAAATTAAAAAGAATATGAGAGAGGGCAGAAAATTTGCTGTAAGATTTAAGGTGGAAGATGACAGGGATATAATCTTTAATGATTTGATAAGGGGAGAGATAAAGTTTAAATCCAGCGTAATAGGGGACTTTGTAATAATAAAATCTGACGGCACCCCCTCTTACAACTTTGCTGTTGTGGTAGACGATGGAGATATGGGGGTGACCCATGTCCTGAGGGGAGAAGACCATCTAACAAATACTGCCAGGCAGATTTTATTATTTGAGAGTCTCGGGTTTAAAGTGCCTTCTTTTGCCCATATTTCCATGATACTTGCAAAAGACGGTTCAAAACTGAGTAAGAGGCTCGGGGCTACCACAATTTCTCAGTTCAGGCAGGAGGGATATCTGGCCGAAGCTATAGTAAATTATCTTTCAATACTTTCATGGTCACCGGACGATAACCAGGAAATCTTTGATGTTAGAGATATTAAGGATAAGTTTAAGATAGCTGGCATATCAAAAAGCCCGGCCATTTTTGATATAGATAAACTAAACTGGATGAATGGCATTTACATCAGGAAAAAATCGATAAAAGAGCTGGTGGAACTTGGCTTACCTTATCTGGTTAAAGAAAAAGTACTGGATAAAAAGGATATTAAAAATAAAAAAGTCATGGATAAAATTTATAAATGTGCGGAAGCTTTTCAGGATAATTTAAGGGTTATAAGTGATTTTACTCCTTATGTAAGGGATTTTTTAACCGATGAAATTTCAGGGTACAGTCCGGAAGCACTGGAGATTTTAAGGCTGGATATCTCTAAGTTAGTTATACAGAAATTTCTCGGTGAGCTTGAAAAAAGCTGGAAATCTTTTGACAACAATAAAGATATAGATTTAAATGAGGAACAGAGTAAAAGAATAATTAATGATGCCGGAGAAAAGCTAAAAAAAATGAAAATAAAAGGAAAATTTTTATATATGCCTATCAGGGTATCTGTTACCGGAAAGACCGCCGGTCCCGGGCTGCCTGCGATTATTTCGATACTGGGTTTAAAAAATTGTATACAGAGAGTTAAACAAACTTTAGAATATATGGAAATTAATATTTGAATAGTAAAAAATATTGTCAATTAGAAGAGTAAATTTATGGGATTAATAGCCGAGATAAAAGATCTGGTACAGGCAGCAAAGGAAAGGGATCCAGCTGCGACAAGTACCCCGGAGATTTTGTTTACCTACTCGGGTGTTCATGCGGTTATAAATCACAGGATAGCACACTGGCTTTACAGGCACAGAATACCCTTTATCCCCCGGTGGATATCGCAGTGCAGCAGGTTTTTTACCGGAATTGAGATTCATCCCGGTGCAAAAATAGGAAGAAGATTTTTTATAGACCATGGTATGGGGGTAGTAATTGGAGAAACTTCGGAAATCGGTGATAATGTTACCCTGTACCAGGGAGTAACACTGGGCGGTACCGGAAAGGAAAAAGGTAAGCGCCACCCGACTATTGGAAATAATGTGGTAATATCTGCCGGTGCAAAAGTGCTTGGCTCTATTGAAATAGGCAGTAATGTAATTATTGGTTCGGGGGCGGTAGTTATAAGGTCCGTGCCCGATAATTGTACAGTAGTTGGGGTTCCGGGTAAAATTGTAAGAATTGGAGGGGAAAAAGTGCTGTCTGACGAATTTCACCGGATGAATCTTCCTGACCCGGTCAGTGAAATTTTAAGTGATTACAGTGCCAGGATAGATTTTTTAGAAAAAGAGTTAAAAAAAATAAAAAAAGAAAAAAATAAAGATAATAAAAATTAAAAAAATTCATGCAGTAATTAAATTAGAATAAATATAATTTCATTCAGGAGGATACGGGTGAGTTTAAAAATATACAATACTCTGCACAGAAAAAAAGAATTAATTGAGCCATTAAGTAAGGACTGCGTAAAGATGTATGTATGTGGCCCTACTGTTTATAACTATATATCTATAGGCAATACGAGGCCGGTTATTGTTTTTAACATGGTAAAAAATTACCTTCAATATCTGGGGTACAGGGTGGAATATGTTCAGAATATTACTGATATTGAAGATAAGATAATCAAAAGGGCGCTGGAAGAAAAAGTTGATTATAAAGTGATAACTTCAAGATATATAGATGCTTTTCTGGAAGACCTGGAAACTCTGGAGGTAGATGGTTTCAGCAAGATGCCCCTGGCTACGGAAATGATAGGTGAAATAATAGATATTATAGAAAAAATTATTGAAAATGGGTTCGGCTATGAAGTTGACGGAAATGTTTATTTTGAGGTAAATAAATTTCCCGGGTACGGTAAATTATCCGGGCAGGATATAAATGAGATGAAAGATAGCGGGGAAGAAGGTTTTAAGAAAAAAAATAAAATTGATTTTGCCCTGTGGAAGAAAGCCAGAAAGGGAGAACCATCCTGGGAAAGCCCCTGGGGTAGCGGAAGACCCGGCTGGCATATTGAGTGTTCTGCGATGGCAACCAATCTGCTGGGCCCGAATATTGATATACATGGCGGTGGTATAGATTTAGTATTCCCGCACCATGAAAATGAAATTGCGCAGTCAGAGGCGGCTTTTCCGGGCAAAGGTGACTTTGTAAAATACTGGATGCACAATGGTATGATTGAGGTAAGAGAAGGGAAGATGTCGAAGTCACGGGGTCTTAAAGAGAACTGGATATTAAAAAATCTGCTTAAAATTTATTCTGCCAATATAATAAAAATATACATTCTTTCCACTCACTATAGAAGCCCACTGGAGTTTAATATGGAAAAACTGGATGAAGCTGAAAAAGCGCTGGACAAAATTGTCAATACTCTAAAAAATATAGAATTTTTAGTAAATCAGACCGAGTATCTACCTGAAATAAAAAAAGAAGAGGCGGCAGGTAAAATAGCCGGAAGCAAAGTTGCACTAAAGCTGGAATCTTTAGTAAAAAAATTTGAAAATGATTTTAAAAATTCCATGGATGATGATTTTAATTCAGCCAGGGCGATTGGCGATATCTTTGAACTGATAAAAAGTATAAACAATATAATACAGAAACCGGATTTCAGGATTAACCAGCCTGTTAGAAAGAATCTCTGTGATGCCTCAGACAGGATAAAGGAATCAGGAGCGGTTCTGGGATTGAATTTTTCAAAAGAAGTTTCAAGATTATCCGGGGATATAAAAGACGGGGCCGGAGTAACCGAAGAGGAAATAAAAAAACTGATAGCGGAAAGGAAAACTGCAAGGGAAAACGGAGATTTTAAAACAGCAGATAAAATCAGGTCTTACCTGAGTAGCATGGGTATAGTGCTGGAAGACAGAAAAGAAGGCACGATATGGAAAACTCTGAGAGAAGAGAATTAAAATAGACAGGGCAGGGTTGTTTGTAAAAGGTCGGCTTAAGTAATTTCTTTGTTATTGAATATATGGCGATGATGGTAGAAAAAAAATTAAATTATGAATATATATATGGTGTAAATCCAGTGTACTCAGCAGTTACTGCTAACGCAGGCAGAAGAAAGATATACAGAATTATTATTAAAAAGGAAAGAAAAAAAGATTTAAGGATACAGAAGATAATTAATGAAGCCGAAAAGAAAAATATTGAAATTGCTGAACTTGAATCGGCTCAATTTAGTGATATTTCCGGTGGAGATATCAATTCCCGGAGTGTTGGCGCCATGGTTTCTCCTTACAATTATTCCAGCCTGGATGATTACCTAAATACTGTATCCGGTATAGACAATACAGATAGAAGCCGGTTAATAATTCTTGATGGTGTCACCGACGCAGGTAATTTCGGTTCAATTATAAGAAACTGTCATGCGTTTGGATTTGATGGGATTATTATACCCGAAAGAAGAAGTGTGGCAGTAAATGAAAGGGTCAGTAAGATTTCTGCCGGTGCGCTTGAGGAAGTACTGGTTTTTAGAGTGGTAAACATTGTAAGGACTATAAAAGAATTAAAAAACAGGGGGTTCTGGATTTACGGAACAACACTTGATATAGATTCGCGTGTGGGTTACTTAAATGAGGTTAATTTTACTTTTCCCATGGCACTTGTTATGGGAAGTGAAGATAAGGGTATAAGCAGGCTGGTAAAAGATAATTGCGATTTTATGATTTCTATAAAGTTAAGTGGCAGGATGCAGTCATTAAATGTCTCGGTTGCCAGCGGAATTATTTTATATAAGGTTCAGGAGCAAATTGAAAAACAATCCGGAAAAGCAAAGTTATGAAAAAAATTTAATTATAGTAGACGGGCATAATTTTATCTTTAGCTCTTTTAGCGCCCGCAGCTTAAGCAGTGGAAGAATAGATTATTTAAAGGGCAAACTGGTGGCAGACCTGACCTGGTACAAATACCTCAAAAGCTGGGATGTGATAGTAGTCTTTGATGCCAGAAACAGTGATAATTCTGACAGGGGAAGCAGAATTGTAGATGGAGTAAAAATTATCCATTCAAAGAAAAGTGAGACGGCTGATGATGTTATTGAAAAGCTGGCTGCTATGGAAACGGGATACAAAAGTATTTTCGTGGTTACGTCTGATTATCTACAGCAGAAAGTCATTTTTAGAAAAAATGTTTACCGCAAATCCAGTCGTGAATTTAAAATTGAGCTTAAGGAATTAAAAAGGAAGATAAGAGAAGATATTGATTGCCTGAGAAAAAATTATGATAGAGGGTTCCTCTCGCTGGAAAAAAGGTTAAGTACAGGTACGAGAAAAAAGTTTTCAGAATTGCGCAAGAAATAAGATAATATGTCTGCACTGGTTAAATTACTTTTGATTCTGGTAACAATCATTACAGTTTTTCTTTATGGTTGTGGCCTTTATTATGATTATGGGGATTATGCTGGCAATAATTATGAAGACAAAACGACTGCCGGTGGAGAAACTGAAGATTTAAGCGGTGACCTGGTTAAAGAAGTTTTTGACGGGGATACCATTATTCTTTCGGATGGAAGAATCGTAAGACTTACAGGCATTAATGCACCTGAATACGGGATGTACTTTTTTGAGGAAGCAGGGCAGGCACTAAGAGCAATGGTTCTGGATAAGGAAGTGTCTTTAGAAAAGGATGTATCCGACAAAGACAAATATGGAAGACTTTTAAGATATGTATACACAGGCGAACTTTTTGTGAATCTGGAAATGGTAAAAAGAGGTTTTGCAAACTGCTATACTTATCCTCCTGACATAAAGAATACAGAAAAAATTCTTGAAGCGGAGAGATACGCGAGAAATCGTAAACTGGGGCTGTGGGAAGAGTCAAAAATAAATAATATAAAGATTGAAATACACTACGATGCCCGGGGCAATGATAATACTAATTTAAATGATGAGTATGTAATAATAAAAAACACAGGGGCTGCGCCAATTGATATCAACGGCTGGACCATTAAGGATAGCGGTACCAGCATCTATGAATTTGACAGGGGTGTTTTTAAACAGGGCACTACTATATATCTTTTTACCGGAAGCGGAAAAGACGGTGAGGGTAAATTTTACTGGGGAAGCTCAAAACCGTTATGGAACAATGACCATGATACACTTTATCTGAGAGACAGAGAGGGACTGCTGGTAGAAATCTATAATTATTAGTTAGCCATTTCTTCTTCAATAAAGTGGGTGTGAATATTTCCCAGAAGAAAATTCTTACTACGGACAATTTTTTTATAGAAGGGTATTGTGGTTTTAATTCCATCTATTCTAAATTCGTTCAGTGCCCGCTGTGATTTTAAAATTACTTCTTTTCTGGTGCTGTCATGCACTATAAGTTTTGCTATCAGGGAATCATAAAAGGGGAGAATTTCACAATTGGGGTGTATAAAAGTATCCAATCTTATACCGGGTCCACCCGGTAAAAAAATATCTGTTATTTTTCCGGGACAGGGTTTAAAATCATTATCCGGGTCTTCGGCGTTGATCCTGAATTCAATGGAGTGCCCGCGCGGGGTGTAATTTTCGGTTAAGTAATCGGTTTTTTGTCCCGAGGCTATTCTTATCTGTTCTTTTACCAGGTCAATTCCAGAAACCATTTCTGTTACCGGGTGCTCTACCTGAATTCTGGTATTTATTTCAATGAAGTAAAAATTTCCCTGTCCATCGATTAAAAATTCTATGGTCCCTACATTCTTATAATTTATTGCCCTTGCAGCCCTTACTGCAAATTCTCTCATTAATCTGACTGTTCTTGGTGGTAGGTTGACCGCGGGTGCTTCCTCAATAAGCTTCTGATGTCTTCTCTGAATGGAACATTCTCTCTCTCCCACACATACAGTATTGCCATAGTTATCTGAAAGAATTTGAAATTCAACGTGTCTTGGTCTTGGGATATATTTTTCTATGTAAACTTCGCCATTACCAAAGGACGATTCAGATTCCGATTTTGCAACCGGAAAATGGGCAATGATGTCTTTTTTATCACTGCAGATTCGCATTCCTTTTCCGCCTCCACCGAAAGATGCTTTTATTATAACAGGATAACCAAGACGTTTTCCCAGTTTCAGAGCTTTTTTGATACTTTCTACATTGCCCGACGAACCGGGGATAACAGGTATTTTGTTTTGCTGCATTATTTCTATGGTTCTGGATTTATTTCCTGCGAGGGAGATTACTTCTGCAGGAGGGCCTATGAAAACCAGATTATTTTTCTCGCAGGCATTTACAAAATCCGGGTTTTCGGCAAGGAATCCATAGCCCGGATGGATGGCATCGCATCCGGTTATTTGTGCAGCTGAAATTATGCTGTTAATATTAAGATAACTTTTAGAGGGAGGAGGGGGGCCTATACAGACACTTTTATCAGAAAGTTTTGTATGTATTGAGTTTTTATCTGCTGTTGAATGTACTGAAATGCTTTCTATGCCGAGTTCTCTGCAGGCTCTGATTATTCTTACAGCTATTTCACCCCTGTTTGCAATGAGTATTCTTTTAAACATAAGATTGTCTATTTTTCGTCTTTTTTTATAATAATCAATGTCTGGTCAAACTCCACTGCTTCTTCGTTAGAAACAGGTATATCTATTATCTTACCGTCGCAGTCTGAAGTAATTTTATTCATAAGTTTCATAGCCTCAATTATGCAGAGTGTATCTCCTTTTTTGACCCTATCACCAATTTTTACAAAAGGCGGGCTCTCCGGACCGGCAGAGGAGTAAAATATACCCACAATTGGAGATTTAACTTCAATCAAACCGGTTGATTTTTCCTCCTGTGACCCGGATATCTCCTCTTTTGTGGGTGTGAATTCTTCCGACCTATACCGGGGGTTATTTATGGAAATTTTGACCCCATCGACTTCAAGCTTAATATCTTCAATGTTACTATTCTCGACAAGACTGGTTATTTCTCTGAGTTTCTTAATATCAAGATTTTCTAATTTCGCCATGGAGCCGGATTTATCTGCTCTGAAATTAATATTTTCTACAAATGAGGCGGAGCCTTTTACTGAACGTGATTTTCTTAAACCGGCCTTTTTTTTCTCAAGTAGTTTTCTTGTCTTCTCAGGATAAAAACAATAGCTGAGTATATCTTCCTCTTTATCGGAAAAGTTTATAAGTTCATTTTTACACTGTTCATAGGTGTCCTCTTCTCCGAGCGCGGCTTTTATATTGTCATCCGGGGTGCTTTCTAATTTTCCCAGAATTTTTTTATCTACTTTTCCGGGAAGTTTACCAAAATATCCCCATATAAGCTTTTTTATTTCATCACATAATATCTCCCATCTTGAATCAGAAATAACGGCGTTGAGTATAGCCTGGCTTCCTATAATCTGACCTATCGGGGTAGCAAGTGTGGGATTGCCTATCTCATTTTTTATTTTAAATACTTCTTCCAGTACAGAATCCATAGCGTCCAGTTCCCCGATTTCAGAAAGTTGATGGCTAATGCTTGAAATTAACCATCCTGGAAGGAGGTTTTTGTTGGAACTATTTAAAATAAAACCAGGGGTAAATAAGTCCTGCTTAATTAAGGGGTAAATATATCTTTTAATAATATCATTTAACTGGATTAATTTTGAATGTTCAAGATTATGGGAAATATCTTCATCCTTTAAGCTTAATACAAACGAAAATATTGTGTGGTTACAGTCACTATAGGACGAGGGAAGAAAACTTAAATCTATACCCCCGCAGCCTTTGCGGCAGGCTTCAAAATAATTGGGTATTTGCAGATTTCTAAGGTTTGAAGTGCTTAAAAATACAGGTATACCGGTCTCGCTGCTGAGGGCTGCAAAGAGTCTGCCTGTTTTGCCGGGTAGTATTATGGATTCTGCATCTTTTATACATATGCTGCTGCAGCCCTGTTTCTCCAGTTCTTTCGCTGTTCCCAGGTAAAAATCTATGTCTTTAAAGTTATCGTATATTATCGTTCCCTGGCACGAAGCTTTATTTTCAATAATGGTAGAAATAGTATATTTAAGATTATCCAGATCGTTTAATGAGTCGTATACTCTGAAAATATCCACGCCGTTTCTTACAGACTGCCTGACAAATTTATTTATTATATCTTTTGAATAAACTTCCAGGCCTCCAAGATTTCTTGCCCCTATAAGTATCTGAAGTGGAATAGAAGGTATTTTATTCTTTATATAAGAGATAAGCCCAAGAGGGGTCAGGTTAAAATTGCTTTCCAGAATTCTTTCAAAACCCGAACCTCCCAGTATTTCAAGGCTATCATACTGTATATCATTGATATGGTTCAGAATCATATCGAATGTTTGTATATCGATATGCTGGACCTCTGCGTTCTGGAATATTTCTCTTAAAGTAATATCGTTTATTTTTATCTTTATCATTTATTATTCTTTTTTAAATTTATTATAAATACAACAGCGATTGTTTTTAGAAGGTCTATTATAAGGAAGGGCTGTGTGCCCGATTTCCAGGTTTTAATTAGGGTATCTAAAATTGAGTGACTTCCTGATAAAAAATAAAAATAACCGGCAAGGTAAACAAATCCAAAAAAATGTATAAGTGCCACTCCTGCAATGCAGGAAATAAAAGAAATAAGCAATTTATATTTATAAGTGGCGCTGTTTTTAAATAATTTTTCGTAAATAAAACCAACAATAAATGCTGCTGCCGCAAAACCAATTATATATCCGGCCGTGGGTCCTGTGAAAGCAACTGGACCATTTTTAAATCCACTAAAAACCGGTAATCCCATAAAACCCATTAGTATATATATTAGCTGGCCCGTAAGCGCCCACCTGCTTCCCAGAAAGAGACCGGAGATAAGCACCGTTAATACCTGGGTTGTCACCGGGACAGGGGTAAAGGGAAGATATATAAAAGAGTTTGCGGATATGGCCATGAGCATAGCAAAAACTAAGGAAAATAATAACCCGGAACCGGCAGTGAATGCACTTTTAACAATATACGGGTAACTATATGTATTCACCGGGTAATTAATATAGCTGTTGTTGTTCATAAAAGTTCTCCAAAAAATGAATTAAATTATTTTTTTGCTTAAAATCAAATATTAAGATATCAGGCTTTAAAGTCAACTGGTTAAGACGCTGGGATAAATATAAAGTTTCACTACTATAAATTAGCCTGATTGGATGGCCTGATTATATTTTAGTTGCCGGAATTGAAACTATTAAATTATACCCCCGTCTCTTTGTAAAAAGTTTAAAATTATTGATAATCATAATGTTTTAATAGAGGGATTTATGAGATATTTTTTGACTGAAGAACAACAGATGATTGTGGATATCTGCAGGCAGGTAGTCGATGAAAAGATTATCCCGGTAAGGGCTGAGCTTGACGAAAAAGAGATATTCCCCCGGGATATAATAAAAGAGATTGGCGGAAGTGACCTTTTCAGATTATTTGTCCCGGAAAAATATGAAGGCATGGGAAGCGGTATTTTTGAAGTCTGCCTTGCCACCGAGGAACTCAGCCGTGGAGATTTAGGCATTGCAACCACTTTTGCGGCATCCGGCCTGGGTATTATACCAATAGTTATAGCCGGGAATGAAACCCAGAAAAAGAAATTTTTGCCGCCGGCGGCAGGTGGAAATAAGCTCGCAGCTTTTGGATTGACCGAAGCGGAAGCAGGAAGCGATATCGGAAATATAAAAACTACCGCAGAAAGAAATGGTGACCATTATATCCTAAATGGCACCAAGCAGTGGATATCAAATGGTGGCGAAGCAGATATTTATACTATATTTGCAATGACAGACCCGGCTAAAGGAGTAAGAGGAATGAGTGCCATTATTGTAGAAAAAGGAACTCCGGGGTTTGAATTCGGGAAAAAAGAGAATAAACTTGGCATGCGAAGTTCGGCCACCAGAGAACTTATATTTAATAATTGCAGGGTGCCGGTAGAGAATTTACTGGGAAAAGAAGGAATGGGGTTTATTATTGCCATGAGAACTTTTGACCAGTCAAGACCGCCGGTGGGAGCCCAGGCGGTAGGAATTGCCATGGGTGCCCTTGAAGAAGCTCTAAATTTTTCCAGGGTAAGAAAACAATTTGGTACTGCAATATCTTCATTCCAATCAATTCAACATATGCTTGCCGATATGGCTACCGGTGTTGAGGCTGCCAGAGCACTGGTGCACTATGCAGCAAAAGTGATTGACAGTGGAGAAAAAAATATTACACGGCTTTCATCAATGGCAAAACTTTTTGCAACGGACATGGCGATGAAAGTTACCGTTGATGCTGTTCAGATACTGGGCGGGTATGGATACATGAAAGAATATCCTGCAGAAAAGATGATGAGAGATGCAAAGGTAACCCAGATTTTTGAAGGAACAAACCAGATTATGAGGAATATAATCGCACTGGACATGATTAAAAGGGGCGTAGTTTAAGTAAACTCCTGGGCGGTGGACAATAAAATATCTGCGGATAATATAAATATCATTTCTAATAAGTAATATCTTTTTATCTGTATTAAGTGTAACTTAAAATAAAAAAATAAATTAAGCCTGGTGATTAAAATTAAGATTGTGGTATGCATAAAACAGGTTCCGGGCACTACTGAAATAAAAATAGACCCCGTGACCAATACCCTGATTAGAGAAGGGATTGGAAACATAATAAATCCATTTGATACCTATGCTATTGAAGAAGCAGTGAGAATAAAGGAGAGATTTGACAGTGAAAATATTGAAGTGATTGCTATCACCATGGGCCCCCCTCAATCTGTAGATATATTAAAGGAAGCTATATCAGTAGGAGTGGACAGGGCCATACTTCTTTCAGATAAGGCATTTGCCGGTGCAGACACCCTGGCTACTGCAAGTACACTCGCTGGTGCCATAAATAAAATAGAAGACTGCGGGCTGGTTATACTGGGCAAGCAGACTCTTGACGGGGATACCGGTCAGGTTGGACCCCAGCTGGCGCAAAAAATGGAAGTACCTTTTATAGGTTATGTGGACGGTATTCTTGAAATTAACAGAAACAAAATGAAGGTTAAGAGGCTTATGGAAGATAGATATGAAATCTTTGAAGTAAACTTTCCTGCCGCCATATCGGTGATAAAGGATATAAATATACCCAGAGTGCCATCATTACGGGGTAAAATTAAAGCAAAGAGTTCAGATATACCGGTCTGGGGTTTAAGAGAGCTGGAAGTTAATGAAAAAGAAGTTGGTCTTTCGGGCTCCTGTACGAGGGTTTCACGGATTTTTACTCCAGGGGTAAAAAACGAAACAAATATGATTGAGGGAACCACTGAAGAAAAAGTAGAGAAGTTAGGCAGGATACTGAAAGAATTAAGTAAGGGCAAAATAAAATAAGGCCGGTACCGGAGGCATTTATATGGTTTGATTTGTATAAAAAGCTTTTTTTATTTCGGGGAAGTTCAGCAGGAGGATGAAAACAGGTAATAATTTTATTTTGTGGAGTGTGCATGGAGATTTATAAGTCTAATTCAATTAAGATATCCGGGACCTCTGGAGAAGCTGGAGATTTTTCTGGTTACAGGGGCGTTTGTGTATATCTTGAGACTGATGAATGTAATGTAGTAGATGTTGGATTTGAGCTGATAAGCGAGGGCAGGAAACTTGCTGATAAGCTGGGCGTGGAACTTTCTGCAGTAGTGGTGGGAAACAATATTAAAGAAAGCGCAATGGAAGCCTTCCAGTACGGGCTGGATAAACTGTATGTAGCGGACAGTCCTGTTTTTTCTTATAGGCTTGATGATATTTTTTCCAGAATACTCGCGCAGGTAATAACCGGGTACAAACCGGAGATATTTCTGGCAGGAGCCACCTGGTTCGGCAGGACTTTGATTCCAGAAGTCGCTGCTATCCTGAAGACGGGGCTGACGGCTGATTGTACAGAGCTGGCAATAGATGATAAAAAAAAGATACTCCTTCAAACCAAACCCACTTTTGGTGGCAATATTCTTGCAACTATTGTTACTCCCGGCGCAAGACCTCAGATGGCTACCGTGAGGCCCCATGTTATGGAAAAAAAGAAGATTGGTGTAAGTAAAATTAATTACGAAGATAGAGTTGAGAATATAAAAATTGAGCCCTCTAATTTTAAAACAAAATATAAATTACTCGGTGTTGACAGAAAGCTTAATGAGAATATAAATATTAATGATTACGATGTAATTGTATCGGGTGGCAGGGGAGTTGGAGGAAAGGAAAATTTTTCAATTCTTAAGGAACTTGCCAGTCTACTGGGCGGTGTAGTGGGAGCATCAAGGGCCGCGGTAGATTCAGGCTGGATATCTTACCCCCATCAGGTAGGGCAGACCGGAAAGACAGTTAATCCTAAAATATATATTGCCTGCGGAATATCCGGGGCAATCCAGCATGTTGTAGGAATGCAGACTTCTGATATTATTATTGCTATAAATAAGCACCCCGGCGCTCCCATATTTAAGGTAGCCAATTATGGAATAGTGGGAGATTTATTTGAAGTAGTTCCCATGCTGATAAATAGAATAAGTAGCGGCAAACCTCTTATTTAATGAAAATATTTTAGATTACGAAATTATTTATCCGTCATTTTAAAAGTGATATAAATTATAAAAGTATTTTGTTACAGTTGTATTGAGATTTATATTATATATGGTATTATTAAAAGATATAAATTTACTACACGGGTATATTTAATATGACCGGGAATAAAATTAATCGTATAAACGAAAAACAGATGATGAATGCTCTTATGGATTATATTACGGATAGCATATATTTTAAGGATTTAAAAAGCAGGTTTATCAGAATAAATAAAGCATGCGCAAAAAAATTTAAAATTAATGGTCCGGCGGAGGCGGTCGGGAAGACTGATTTTGATATTTTTACTGAAGAACATGCGAGACAGGCATTTGAAGATGAGCAGAAAATAATAAAAACAGGAAAGCCCATTGTAAATATTGAAGAAAAAGAAACCTGGGAAGAAGAAATGAGGTGGGCCTCAACTACAAAAATGCCTTTATATAATGATGATGGAGAAATAGCCGGAACATTTGGCATAAGCAGGGATATAACTGAAAAGAGAAAGGCTGAACAGCAAATTGAAGAGGGCAAATCCAGGGTTGAAACAGTGCTTCATTCTACCGCAGATGGCATTTATTCTACTGATAAAGCAGGAAAAGTTTTATTATACAACAGTAAATTTTTAGAATTGTGGAATATACCCCGAAAGCTTATTGATTTAGAGTCAGATGACGAAATTCTTAAGTTTATGGCAGGGCATTTTGATGATGCCGAAGGCTTTAGAAGGAAGGTAATTGGGCTTAATGAATCTGAGATTGAATGCATAGATATTCTTAATCTAAAAGACGGAAGAATCTTTGAGAGAACTTCATGCCCCTTAAAAAGAGATAGCATAATTATGGGAAGGGTCTGGTCTTTCAGGAATGTGACCGAGCAAAAGAAAGCAGAGGAAAAAATATGGTATTTATCCTTTCACGATAAGTTGACCGGTTTATATAACAGGGCTTACTTTGAAGAAGAGTTAAAAAGGCTGAATACCCAGAGACAGCTTCCCCTGAGTATTATCTTCTGTGATGTTAATGGTTTAAAAAAGATGAATGATGACTTTGGTTATGATAGGGGTGACCGGTTACTTCGTAAAGTAGCGGAGATATTAAAGAGTTGCTTCAGGAATGAAGATGTGGTGGTTAGATGGGGCGGTGACGAGTTTATTATAGTTCTCCCCATTACCGGTGCTAAAATTTCTGATAGAATTATAGAGAGAATATATGAAAGGTGTAAACTGGAAAGAAAACCGAATTTCCCGGTTAGTGTTTCAATAGGCAGGGCCGTTAAAAATAAGATATACCAGAGTATTGACTTAATAATAAATACTGCCGAGAAAAGAATGCTGATACATAAGAAGGCTATTAAAAACAGTGCCTGAACTTTTATAAGCCATAGTATAAAAAGTTTTTTATGTTTTTGAATATAGTATTAAAATCTTTTGTCAGAGAGTAATAGTTATAATTATTTTCAAACTCATGAAGTATCCTGGATAGAATAAGTTCCCTTTCTATATTTTTCCCCAGTATGTCTTTAACGGATGTTGATTTATTATCGAAAGGTTTAAGATTTTCTGAATTAATATTTATATTTATTCCCAGTCCAATTATTATGAAAGTGTAATTATTTATTTTTTCTACTTCGGCCAGAATGCCGCCAAGTTTAAATTTTTGATAGTATATGTCATTGGGCCATTTTATAGCAGTCCTGATACCGTAATCTTTATTTAGAACATAGGCCACAGAGTAAGCTCCAATTAGGGTTATTTCCGGCAGTTTTTTTTCTTCAAGTTCTGTTTTAAGTAAAATAGAAAACCACAGACCCCCGGGAGGAGACAGCCACGGTCTTTCCAGTCTGCCCCTTCCTTTTTTCTGGGTCTCGGCAAGGACTATGGTTCCATTCAGGGTATCGGACACCAGGTCATTATTACTTTTTTTTATTAGTCGTGAGGCGTAATCATTTGTGGAATCTGTTTTTTTTAAATAAATTATATTTTTACCTATAAACCCGACACCTGATAGCTTTCTATACTTTTTTACATCAAACCTTTTCATTTTAAATTAATCCGCATTAAATTGCTCAAAAAATATGAATGCTCCGGAATTAAAGTTGAATTAATTCCCCAAACTTATAATTCTTAACTGATAATAAGATAATATTTTATATTATATTAAAAAACAAAAAAAATAATTAAAAAGGATGAAACCTGAGGGTAAATTAGAATGAAAAAATGTTAAAACCGCCAGGAAGAGCAAGAATTCCGCTGGAGCTCCCGGATGAAACTATAAAAATATAGCTGCGTCTATCTAAAAAGCTGCAGAGGAGAATATTTATTTAAAAAAGCACTTATTATCTAAGAAGGAATAAATTATGGAAGAAATGAATAAAAGGGACATTGAAAATATTATTCCCCACAGGGACCCATTTTTACTGATTGATAAAATTATTGAAATGGAACCCGGCAGGAGAATTAAAGCGGTAAAATACGTGAGTAAAGAAGAGTATTACTTTAAAGGTCATTTTCCTTCAAACCCGATTATGCCAGGTGTGCTTATTGTAGAAACTATTGCCCAGGCGGGAGCGGTCCTGGCACTGATGTTACCCGAAAATAAAGGAAAGATGGTGCTTTTTGCAGGTATAGATAGAGCGAGATTTAAAAGAATAGTCAGGCCGGGAGATGAATTGATGCTGGAAATAGAACTGGAAAATATCAGGAGGAATATTGGAAGGGCGAAAGGAAGAGCATCGGTTGAAAATGAGACGGCCTGCGTTGCAGAAATTATGTTTGCCGTAAGTTAAGCATTAGAATAATCTTCGGATGGAGGTGCGGATAAAATTCCCGGGATGCTAAAAAAAATTGTCTTCATGTTTCCCGGACAGGGGTCACAATACAGAGGAATGGGCAGAGAATTTTTAGATGTATTTAAAGATTATAAAAAATACTTTGAGATTTCAGGCAATGTCGTCAAAAGGGATTTATTAAAAATAATTAATGAAGACAGCAATGAGAATTTATTGGATGATGCGCGCTTTAGCCAGATTTCTATTTATACTTTAAGCTGTATTTTAAATGATTATTTGATTGGCGATCTTTCTATAAATAAAAAATATATAGATACTGTTATAGGTCATAGTCTGGGAGAATACAGTGCTCTTTACAGTGCAGGAGCTTATAGCTTTATAAAGGGTGCTGTACTGGTCGGGCATAGAAGTATACTTGCAGAAGAGGCTGGAAGGGATGAAAAAGGGATGATGGTGGCCATTCTGGGAGAAGAGCCGGACAGAATAAGGAAGATAATGGAAAACTTTGAGGGCAGAGTTTTTATTGCCAATTATAATGATTATAGCCAGATAGTAATAAGCGGTTATGAAAATCCGGTCAGAGAGTTAATAGAAAAGCTGAAATTAAATGGGGTGAAAAAAATGCTGCCCCTTAAGGTAGGGATGGCCTCCCACTGCCCGATCATGAGAGAGGTTTCGGATAAGCTGAAAAAATTTATTGATGATAATATTGAATTTGAAGATATTGATTTACCTTTCTTTTCCACTACGGAAGCAGGTTATCGGAAAAAAGAAGAAATTAAGAAGACTCTCGGGGGTCAGCTTGTAAATCCTGTAAGGTGGGTTGAAAGTATAGAGTACTTATTAAATGAAGGCATAAATATATTTATTGAAGTTGGTCCCGGAAGAGTGTTGTCCGGGCTGGTGGGAAGGATTGCAAAAAAGAATGGCAGGGAAATTATATTACTTAACACAGATAAAATGGAGGATATTGAAAATTTAAAAAGAACACTGAAAGGGGAGAGGATAATAAATGAAGCTTGGAGATAGAGTGGCTCTGATAACCGGGGGTGCCAGGGGTATCGGAAAAAAAATTTCTGAAACTTTCCTGAAGGAAGGTTCATCTGTATATATTTTTGATGTTAATAAAGATGAAGGAGAAAAAGCTGAAGCGGAGTTCAAGAAAGCTTATGGCGATGACAGGGCAGGGTTTTTTAAACTGGATATAACGGATGAGGGCATGGTGGAAAAGTCCATTGCTAAAATTATTGAAGAGAAAAAAAGAATTGATATCCTGGTAAATAATGCAGGCATTACCAGCGATAATTTAATATTGAGAATGAGTCTTGATGACTGGAAAAAAGTGATTGATATAAATCTAACCGGAGCATTTATTTGTTCAAAACACGTTGCCAGACATATGATAAAAAATAGAAGGGGAAAAATAATAAATATTTCTTCAATAGTGGGGGTACATGGTAACGCGGGACAGAGTAATTATTCTTCATCAAAGGCCGGAATAATAGGCCTGACGAAAACTCTGGCAAAAGAGCTTGCCGGAAGAAACATTCTGGTAAATGCTATAGCCCCGGGCTATATAGAAACAGAGATGACCGGGAAGTTGAATGATAAAATAAAGGAAAGTTTACTGGGGCAGATTCCGACAGGAAGGCTGGGCAGCGTAGATGATGTGGCGAAAACAGTGCTTTTTCTGGCAAGTGATGATTCTAATTATATAACCGGTACGGTGATTAATCTGGATGGCGGAATGGGTATTTAATCCGGAGATATTTTATACAGTAAAGTATTTTTTGGCCAGGAATAGTAAATTTAAAAATATGTTTGAAAGAAATAGGAAGCTGGCAAACTTTTATAAATAAAGGAATTATCGGTGAAATTAGGAAAAAATAAAAGAAGAGTGGTAATAACAGGGCTGGGAATAATGTCGCCACTCGGGCTGGAAATGAATGAGTTCTGGAATAACTTAATTTCAGGTAAATCGGGTGTCAGTAAAATTGAGCGGTTTGATGTGGAAAAAATCGCTTCTAAAATTGCAGCGCAGATTAAAAATTTTGAAGTTGAAAATTATATGAATTTTAAGCAGGCCAGGAGAATGGATAGATTTGCGCAGTTTGCGGTAGCAGCGGCATTAAATGCTATCAGGGATAGCGGCCTTAAGATAGGTTCAGCCAATGAAAATGATATTGGAGTTTACATAGGAAGCGGGGTAGGGGGCCTTGGAACTTTAGAACGGCAGCATGAAAGGCTGCTGGATAAGGGAGCCAATAAAGTCAGCCCTTTTCTTATTCCCATGATGATATGTAACATGGCAGCCGCGCAGGTTTCTATAATGAGCGGGGCCAAGGGACCGGTAAGCACAACTACTACAGCCTGTGCCGCAGGTTCAAATGCTATTGGTGACGCATTTGAGATAATTAAAAGGGGAGATGCAGAAATTATGATTGCCGGCGGGAGCGAGGCTGCAATAACTCCACTCGGAATGGCAGGATTTTCAAATATGCAGGCCCTTTCAACCAGGAATGATGAGCCGGAAAAGGCATCAAGGCCATTTGATAAAGACAGGGACGGGTTTGTCATGGGTGAGGGTTGCGGTATACTAATTATGGAAGAGCTTCAATATGCCTTAAAAAGAGATGCCAGAATATACTGCGAAATGTTCGGGTACGGGTTATCCGGTGAAGCTTACCATATAACTGCACTTGAGGAGTCCGGGAAAAATGTTGCCAGGTGCATGGAGAATTGTCTTGATGAGGGAGGTATAAGATTAGAAGAAGTTGACTATATTAATGCTCATGGGACATCAACTCCCATAAACGATATCATTGAAACTGCCGGAATAAAGGGGTGCTTTGGAAAGCATGCTTATAAAGTAAATATAAGCTCAACCAAATCAATGGTGGGTCACTGTCTTGGCGCATCAGGGGCTATTGAAGCTGTGTCTGTTGCGATGACTTTAAAGAACAAAATAATACCGCCTACAATTAATCTTGAAAATCCGGATGAAAAGTGTGACTTAAATTATACCCCGAAGGTGAGCCAGAAGAGGGAGGTTAATGTTGCTATCTCTAATTCTATAGGTTTTGGAGGCCATAATGTCACCCTTGGTTTTAAAAAGTATCTATAAATAAATGGTCAGGAAAGAATCTGGATAAAAATTATGGAAAAAATTAAATGCAAGAATTGTAATAAAGAAATTGATGGTGAAACTTTTTTATTAAACTCAAGAGTCTGCCCCTATTGCAATTATCACCACACTATTGGTGCAAGGGATAGGCTGCAGATAACTGTAGATGAAAATAGTTTTGTTGAGCTTGGGAAAAATATAAATTCAGTTGATTTTTTAAATTTCTTTGATGTTAAGTCTTATGGCACAAGACTTAAGGAAGCAAAGTTAAAAACCGGCATGAATGAAGCTATTATAGTGGGAGAGGCAAAGATAGAGGGTATTGGTCTGGCTATTGGTATTATGGATTTCGGGTTTATGGGCGGAAGTATGGGTAGTGTAGTGGGCGAGAGAATAAAAATTTTGGCCGGCCATAGCATTGAGAAAAATATTCCCCTGGTCATATTCTGTACATCGGGAGGTGCCAGAATGCAGGAGGGCGCTGTATCTCTCATGCAAATGGCAAAAACGGTGTCCAGTATAAATAGGGTAAAAGAAAATAAAATTCTTTATATTTCTGTAATTACCAACCCTACTTCGGGTGGGGTGAGTGCCAGTTTTGCTACTCTTGCTGATATAATAATAGCGGAACCAGATTCGCTTTTCTGCTTTGCAGGACCCAGAGTTATAGAACAGACTATAAAAAAAAGTCCCCCACCTGATTTTGGTTCAGCAGAGAGGAACCTGAAAAATGGTCAGGTAGATATGATTGTAAATAGAAATTATTTAAAAAAGGTTCTGGCAAATATATTAAGATTATTTGAATAAATTCCTGAAATAATCAGGCAAATTGCAGGGTTGATGTTATGAATTTTAAAAAACTGACAGAAATTCCAAAAAGTTATCTTAAAGAGATTCTGGGAGCACTTTCAAAGCTTGAAAAATTAAAAAAAATTCCTTTCTTTACCGGTATTCACTTCAGGGATGCAGAAAGAGACCTGACCCGTAAGATTGATGACTACAAAAAGTATGAGAGAGAAGCTGCAAGGGTGTGGAAAATTGTAGAACTTTCCAGAAATGAAAAACGGCCCCGGACACTTGATTACATAAATGGTATATTTGAGAGTTTTGTCCATCTCAGCGGTGACAGATTGACCGGAGATGATAAATCAATAATAACCGGGCTGGGGAGTGTTGGTGGAAGAACTGTGGCTGTTATAGGACATAACAAGGGCAGAAACATAGAAGAGAGGATGATTTATAATTTCGGCATGAGCATACCGCAGGGGTACAGGAAGTCCCGGAGGATAATGGAACTGGCAGATAGGTTCGGGTTTCCAATAATAACTTTCGTAGATACCCCGGGAGCATACCCGGCTATTGAAGCAGAGGACAACGGTCAGGCCGGCGCAATTGCAAAAAGTATTTCTACTATGTTTGAAGTTAAGGTTCCAGTTATTTCCATTTTTATTGGCGAAGGCGGAAGCGGGGGGGCACTGGCACTGGCTATCGGAAATGAGGTGGCTATGCTTGAAAATTCTACCTATTCAGTTATCTCACCTGAAGGATGCGCTGCTATTTTATGGAAGGGTCCTTCGGGCACCAGATTGGCTTCCAGGAGCTTAAGATTAACGTCAAGGGACCTTATTAAATTAAAAGTCATAGATAAAATTATTTCTGAGCCTATTGGCGGAGCTCAGAATGCACCGGAAAGAATGGTAAAAATTGTAAAAAAATATATTATAAATGTACTGGATAAATACAGTCGTCTTTCAACTGAAGAGATAAAAATAGGAAGAGCTAAAAAATTTGAATCAATGGGCTTTTTTGATTCTTAATTAAACCCGTATTGAGAAAATAAAATACACCCACTGCTGCCCTAACTGCCTGTAAATAAAATAATGCCTGAACCGGGGGATACATAGGAACCCGATTCGGGAATCTGGCCGAGAACAGTATTAACCTGTAAGGGGTAGCCGGTCTCTACATAGCTTATTTCATAATTTATATTAATAGAACTGAGCATATCTACCGCTTCTTCCAGACTTAATTGTGCAAGGTCGGGGACCATAACCAGAGGTTCGTTTGTTGAAATAAACAGCCTGACCCTACTGTTTACTTCCACTCTGGAGCCGGGTTGTGGTATTACTTCTACGATTTTCCCGGGCTCATTTATAATGTCTCCTTCTGTTATTGGAATTTTAGAGCTGTCTATAATAAGACCGAGGGATATAAGATAATTTGAAGCTTCTATATAATCTTCTCCGATAATATTGGGAATCAGAATAAACTCTCTGCCCCTGCTTACTACAAGGTTAACGGATCCACCGGGCTCAATTGGTTCATTAACTTCCGGAACCTGCTTTATTACTGTATTCTCTGTAAAATTATCCGAATATTCTCTGGAAATGTCCCCTCTTTCAAGATCGCAGTCCCCGAGTATGCTCCGGGCCTGTTCAAGATTAAGGCCAATTAAATTAGGAGTTAGCAGAGAGGTCTTTTCAGGACCCTGGCTTATGGTAATTTCAATGTCACCTCCCACCGGTATGTTTTCACCGGGTCCGGGATTTTGTTCTATTATAAAACCGGCAGGGATTTGCGGGTCATAAGCTTCGCTTTTTACTATTAGATTCAGACCAAACATTGATAATATTTCATCTGCATTTCCCAGCGGAACATTTTCAACTGGAGGTACCGATATAATGGTGGGTTCGGCAGAAGATCTGTAGCTGTAATATTTGTAAATGTAAGTTATGGATAAGCTTAAAAAAATAAGCATTAAAATGCCTGTTATGATGCTTATTACAACATAAATGTTTTTTTTCTTAAGAATTTCTGTCCTGCCGGGAATCTTTGATTTCGCACTAAAACTTAAAGGTTTATCTGTCTGGTAGTTCTGTAAGTCACTGATAAGTTCTTCAAGGTCAGGGTAACGCGCCAGAGGGTCCTTTTCGAGGCAGTGCATCACAATCTTTTCCAGTTTTTCTGGTATATTTTCTATTAATTCAGTGGGGTTTAAGGGTTTTTCGTTCAGGTGTTTGAGGCTGATGTCAATTGAGCTCCCCCCTCTGAACGGGACATCCGCTGTTAACATCTCATACATTACAATCCCGAGTGAATAAATATCTGTTCTGTGGTCAAGAACTTCTCCTTTTGCCTGTTCGGGTGAGATATAATGAGCGGTCCCGATAATATTCAGTGTTTTAGTAACATCGGTAATCATGGATTTTGCTATGCCGAAATCAGTAACTTTTACCTTACCTTCAGGAGTTATCAGTATATTCTGTGGCTTTATATCACGGTGTATAAGATTATTTTTATGGGCCAGGTACAATGCACTTGAAATCTGTATTGCGTAGTTGGTCGCAATTTCATGAGGCAGCGGCCCCTTTTTCTCAATAATTTCTCTGAGGCTGTCTCCTTCAATGTATTCTATGCAGATAAAATAAGAGCTGTTGTATTTTCCCCAGTCATATATCTGGACAATATTGGGATGGCTTAAACGTGCAAGTATCTGTGCTTCACTTTTAAATCTTGCCACAAAATTTTTATCATTTGAGTAATTGGATGATAATATTTTTATGGCGACTTTTCTTCTTAATTTTAAATCCTCTCCTAAATATACATCAGCCATTCCTCCGGAAGCAATTTTTTTTATTATTCTGTATCTTTTTACAACTAATTTGTATTTGTCCGGGTAGTTATTTTCCATTTTTTAGATTTTTATGGTTATGATTGTTATGTTGTCCATTCCGCCTTTTTTTATTGCTTCCTTTATAAGACTTTTTACAATTTCTCTGGCTTTATTAAAGTTATTTACAGTACTTAAGATTTCTTCATCCCTCAGCATAGAATTAAGACCATCGGAACATATAATAATTATATCTTCCGGAAGTATTTTATATGAGTAAAAATCAGGTTTGATGTCTCTGGCAACGCCAATAACATTGGTAAGATAATTTCTTTGAGGATGGTCAAAGGCATCTTCGTAGCTTATTTCTCCTTTTCTCAGTAATTCTCCTGTTACAGTGTGGTCAGAGGTGAGTAATTTTAACTCATTTCTCCTTTTAATATAAAGCCTGCTGTCACCAATATGGATGGTGTAAAATTCATTTTCATTAATGTAGCATGCGGTTAGTGTTGTTCCCATACCGTAATATTCAGGAAGGGAGAGTGCTTTTTTAAAAACTTCTTTATTGGAGTTTTTGATGCTGCCGATTAATAGTTCTTTAATTTTATACTGGATTAAATTGTTATCTTTTTCAGGAAGCGGTTCTGTATTTTTTCGGGGCGGAGTTTCTTTTTGTATATTCGGAAGCTTACTTTTAAATTCTTTTACAAAAGTTTCTACGGCCAGTTTGCTCGCGACCTCGCCGGCCCTGTGGCCTCCCATACCATCGGCTACAACGAAAAGGTTGTCCCCGGCATAAAAGTAATCTTCGTTTTTCTCTCTATATTTTCCAATATCTGTGTCTGCAAAATATTCCATATGAGTATTATATGTTATTATTTATGATTTATAAAATTATATCGGTGGGTAAAAAATTGTAATTATTATGAATTATAATCTCATTAAATATCAAAAAATGAAATTTAAGCTTCAGATTATTGATATAGAAGGGGCTATCGGGATTTTAAAAAGGTTATAAATTAGATGTTAAATATAATGCCAAAGAGAAGAAAAGCTAGTATTATTATAATATTAAATATTGTAGTTAAATTTATAGCTGAATTTGAAAAATCCGCTAAAAGTAAGGTGGAAGTAAGTTGAATATTTACGAAGAAGCACTGGAAATGCATAAAAAAAATAAAGGTAAGATTGATATAATAAGTAAGGTAAAAACTGAAAACGAGCATGACCTGTCCCTGGCTTATACTCCCGGTGTCGCGGAGCCATGCAGAATTATTGCTAAAAATCCCCGTTATCTGAATACCTATACAGCCAGGGGTAATATGATTGCGGTGGTAACCGATGGGTCTGCAGTCCTCGGGCTCGGGAATATTGGTGCAAGAGCGGCACTTCCGGTAATGGAAGGAAAGTGCGTTCTATTCAGACAATTTGGCGGGGTGTCGGCTTTCCCCCTGTGTATAGAAAGTCATGACAGAGAGGTAATAATTAATACCATAAAGGTGCTGGAACCATCATTTGCCGGTATAAATCTGGAGGATATTGCCGCACCTGATTGTTTTGAGATTGAACAGAGATTGAAAAAAGAAACCGGTATGCTTATTTTTCATGACGATCAGCATGGTACGGCTGTCGTAACCCTGGCAGGATTGTTGAATGCTTTAAAGATATACAAAAAAGATATAAAAGATGTGAAGATAGTTATAAATGGAGCTGGAGCAGCCGGTACATCTATTTCTGACCTGCTCGGCTATATGGGTGTTTCAGATATTATTTTGTGTGACAGGAATGGAATAATATATAAGGAAAGAAAAAATTTAACTATTGCCAAGCAGAAACTGGCAGAATATACAAATCCCGGGAATATTGAAGGGGATCTTTCATATGCATTGGAAGATGCTGATATATTCATAGGTGTATCAACAGCAAATATTCTTTCCCTAAAAATGATAAAGAAGATGAAAAATAATCCCATTATATTTGTGCTTGCCAATCCCGAGCCAGAGATAAGACCGGAATTTGCGGTGCGAGCCGGTGCAGAAATTATTGCCACAGGAAGAAGTGATTATCCCAATCAGATAAATAATGTACTAGCGTTTCCGGGGATATTTAGAGGTGCCCTTGACGCGGAAGCACTGGAGATAAACAGGGAAATGAAAATAGCTGCAGCAAAGGCTATCTCAAAAATAGTAGAAAATGAATTGAGAAAAGACTACATTATACCCAAACCATTTGACAGGAGAGTTCTTCCCGCTGTTGCTGTAAGTGTGGCCAGAGCTGCGGTGGAAACCAGAAATACGCGCGGCGAGGTAAATATTGAATTTATTGAAAAGAAAGCAAGAGCAATTGCAAATATAATGTAACCGGAAAGTAATTTATGTTAATCTGTAACACCTCCTTCTAATCTAAATAACTGCAAAACCTGACTTCGAATTTCATTATAAGGTATATTGAAAAATTAAGTTTATCGATTTTGATTTATATATAAACTTAATTTAGAAATATTTGATTTAGTTAGCTGGCAGTGGTTTTAAATAAAAAAATAGTTGACAGATCAAGTTTAATTATATAGTATATAAACGTTATTTATAAACTTTATTAAATTTTAATGAAGCTTAGAAAACCCAAACATATCAGAAAGATAAATACAGCATCTGTTTTAAATATCATAAGGGAAAGCCCTCAGATTACAAAATCAGATATTGCGAAGAAAATTAACATCTCCCAACAAACAATCAATAAAATAGTGAAAGAATTAATTTGCCGTAAACTTGTAGTGGAAGATGGGCTGAGAGAATCAACGGAAGAAGGCGGGAAAAGGCCGGTTCAGCTGAAGTTTAATGATAATGCAGGCTATATCATTGGTTCAATGATGGGTCCAAAAAAAATTAAGGCAATACTTACTAATTATAATACCCACATCATGGCAGAAAAGAGTATAAAGAGTAATCTTAAGGCCAGCCACGAAGAAATAATTTCTGAAATGATAGAAATGTTTGAAGAAATGGTTAATGAAGCCGGAATAGATAGAAGCATGTTGCTGGGTATCGGGATAGGTGTCCCGGGAATTGTTGACGAGAAAAACGGTATTATCCGTCTACTTCCGTATATGCCTCACTGGAAGGATATAAAAATCGCAGAAATTATAGAGAATAAAATTGGAATCAGTGTTCTGGTATGTAACGAGAACAGGGTACGCTGTTACGGAGAGAAGATGTTTGGTATTGCAAAAAATTTTAGTGATTTTGCTGTGATTCTAACCGGGTATGGAATAGGCGGGGGATTTTCAATTAATAATAAATGCGTAACAGGCGAGCATCTTTTTGCAGGTGAATTCGGTCATATGAAATTAAGTGAAGATGGACCGGTTTGTGTGTGTGGTAATAATGGCTGTCTGAATGCACTTGTAAACACTGTAAGGATTAATGAACTGATAAGAGAAAATATGGATGTGGCCAGATACAAAGATTCAGTTCTGGTTAAAAAATTTAAGGAAAGTAATTTTAAAGTTGAATCTAAAATATTATTTGAGTGTTTCTACAAAAATGATGGCCTGGCAAAAAAAATTGTTGATGAGGTATCGTACTGGCTGGGTATTGCAATATCAATAATCGTAGCAGTTATAGACCCCGAGTTAATAATTATCAGCGGGGAATATACAGCCGGAGGGGATTATTTAATAGAGAAAGTAAAGGAGATAGCTGAAAAAAATATCCTGCCCTCAGTTAAAAAGAATATTAATATTAAATACTCGCAACTGGGAAAAATAGCAGGTCTGATTGGTGCAACAGGAATGATTTTAGATAAATTGCTATAAGATTTTTTTTTAACAAAATGTTTATTGCATAAAAAAAGGATATGTAATTGTTACTAGAAATAAAAAATGTTGTAAAAACTTTTCCGGGAACGGTTGCTCTGGATGGTGTTGATTTTAACCTTAAGAAAGGGGAAATTCACGCAATAGTTGGTGAAAACGGTGCCGGTAAATCCACTCTTATGAAAATTATTTCAGGTGCCTATGTAAAGGATTCAGGTACTATAATTATTGATGGGAGGGAGAGAGAAATTGGCAGCGTTGAGGCCTCAAGAGCTCTTGGCATAAGCATGATATACCAGGAATTAGAAAATATCCAGAAGCTCAGTGTTGCCGAAAATATTTTTCTGGGAAAATTACCAAGAGCCAGGAGGTCTGTTTTTGTAAATTTCAGAAAGCTTATAAGTGAGACAAAAAAAATACTCAAAGAATTTGATATTAACATAGACCCGAGAAGAAGACTGTCCACGCTTACTACAGCCGAGCAGCAGTTTATAGAAATAATTAAATCAGTAACCACTAAAAATGCCCGGATTATAATTATGGATGAACCGACATCTTCCCTTACCGAAAAAGAGGTGGAAAAATTATTTTTAATAATAAAGGAACTCAAAAAGAAAAGGGTCAGTGTTATTTACATTTCACACAGGCTTGATGAAGTTGTAGGTATTGCCGATAGAGTCAGTGTCTTTCGTGATGGGAAAAACCAGGGGGTAATAGAAAAGAATGAATTTGATACCAATAAAATCGTTTCCCTGATGATAGGGCGTGAATTAAAATCTACCGGGAAGAATGTTTATGAAAATAAAGAAGTAATTTTTGAAATTAAAAAACTATCAATAAGAAATAAGATTTTTGACTTCAGCATGAAATTGCATAAGGGAGAAATTCTCGGTATTGCAGGATTAATGGGTTCTGGAAAGGATGAGCTGGTAAAAAGTATTGTCGGGCTGTGGCCCGCACAATCAAAAGAAATTTACTTCATGGGGAAAAGAGTATTTATAAAACATCCTGCCGATGCTATAAAATATGGAATTATTTATCTTCCGGAAGAAAGAAAATTACAGTCGCTCTTTTTGGATATGAGTGTATGCCATAATATATCTCCGTTATGGCTGTTCAACATTGAAGATAAGTTCTTTTTAAATAGTAAAAGGGAGACAGAGCTTGCCAGTACATACATTAAGAAATTATCTATAAAGACGCCTTCAATTTCAACATTAGCTGTAGATCTCAGTGGTGGCAATCAGCAAAAACTTATTTTTTCCCGCATGCTGACAGTCAAGCCAAAATTAATGATTCTAAATGACCCCACAAGGGGTATAGACGTGGGGAGCAAAGAAGAAATTTACAACATAATTAAAGCGCTCGCATCCAGTGGCGTTTCCATACTTATTCTATCTTCAGAAATTCCCGAGATAGCTGCTATAGCAAATAATGTAATTGTACTGTCGAAAGGCGAAACGCGGGCAAAGTTTCTGGGGGATGATGTTACAACAAAAAACATAGTCAGGGCGGTAACAAGGGCATAGATGGAAGAGAAAGAAAATAAATTAGTAAGTGTATTAAGAGATCAGTCACAATTGATAATATTGATCTTGCTGGTTACTGTTTTTTCCATAACAACACCCAGCTTCCGTACCACAGGCAATTTTTTAAATTTATTAAAGCAGGTTACGGTAATCGGGGTCATAAGTTGTGGAATGACCATGGTAGTAATTAGCGGGTGTCTTGATTTGTCCGTTGGTTCTGTTTTTTCTTTACTGAATCTTGTATCCATCACTTTCCAGCTGAGAAATAACTTTTTGGGAGTTATTATGCCACTGGTGATAGCAGTGTTTATAGGCTTTTTTAATGGTTTCATTGTTACAAAGTTTAAGGTTAATTCTATTATAGTGACCCTGGGCTCACTCTCGTTATTTTCGGGAATAGCCCAGCTAATTACAAATGGAGCCATAATATCAGGGGTTACAGGTACCTGGTATGGTTTTATTGGCAGGGATAAGTTATTTGGAATACCGGTACACGTATATATATTATTTATAGTGGCTATTGTATATCAAATAATACTGAGTAAAACGACTTTTGGAAGAAAAATAAAGTACGTCGGCACAAATGATACTGCAGCAGAAATTGCCGGAATAAGAACTAATTGGATGAGAACCATGGCATTTATTATATCCAGTGTTTCAGTTGCCATAGCGGCTTTAATTTATAGCTCCAGGATGACAACCGCGAGTCCTGTAGCAGGTGCCGGTTATGAGTTTGATGCCATAACAGCTGTCGTTATAGGCGGGACGAGCCTCGCCGGTGGGAAAGGCAGTATATTTAAGACCATTATCGGGGTTTTGTTGCTGGCGATAATTATTAATATTCTGACCTTATACAATGTGATGTACTCTTTCCAGAATATAGTAAAAGGTATTCTAATAATTGTTGCCATAATTGTTGATATCAGGGTTAGGAGAAGAGTTGAAGTTTGAGAAAATTAAAAATTTTTTAAATGAACAAAAAATATTATTAATCATACTGGTAATAGGGATATTTCTGGCATTTAATTCGGACTATTTCCTGACTTTTACCAATATTGTAAATATTTTCCAGACTATATCATTTGAAGGGATGATAGTAATAGGAATGGCCCTGTTAATTATTATTGGTGAAATAGACCTGTCAGTTGGTTCTGTTATGGCATTTGGAGCCGCACTCTCAATAATATTCCAGCCTTACGGAATTTTTACTGCAATAATTGCAGGTATATCCGGTGGAGCTTTAGTTGGATTAATTAATGGTCTGATAACCACGAAACTTAAATTACCTTCCATTGCCGTTACCCTGGGCACCATGGTTTTTATTAGCGGAATAGTTTATTTGCTAACCAGGGAGCATACCATAAAGGGAACCAATGAAAATTTTGTATCGATTTCCCAGACGGAAATATATCACATACCAATGCCGGTAATTGTTTTTACAGTTTTGCTGATTATATTTGAGATTATTTTACAGAGGACAATCCTCGGAAGACACATTTTCGCTATTGGAGGCAATGCAACTGCAAGCAGGTTTTTTGGTATTAAAGTGGATGCAGTACGTATATTTTGCTTTGTGATAACGGGTTTTCTTGGAGGAGTGGCAGGTGTAATGCTGGCAGGTAAGTTAAATGTTGCCTCGGGTAGAATTGGCAATAGCACCGTTGTTTTTGTTATTACTGCTGTTTTACTCGGTGGAATAAGCATGGAAGGCGGCGAAGGCAGCATTTTTAAAGCATTCCAGGGTATCCTGCTTTTAGGCATTATTAATAATGCAATGGTTATTCTGAAAATATCATCATTTATCCAGGAAATGATAAGAGGGCTGCTTCTTATTTTAATAATTGTAATTGATTCTATAAATATACAAAAAAAGAAGTATTTATAGCTTATTCAGGTTAAAAATAATATATGGCAGTATTTGTATGAGTTTTAATAAAAGATGAAAGAATTAATTAATAAATATTATTGTCAACTTTAGGTCTTTTTGTTAGAGGAGGTGATTATAACAAAATTTTTAGATTTATTTGGGGGAGCCTATCTTCCAGAGAAATCTCTTATATTATTAAAAAACAAGAAAGGAGGGAAATATAAATGAAAAGATTATCATTGTTACCGATAGTGATATTAGTAGTAATTTCAATGGTATCAGTATTTATATTTTCTGGATGTGAAAGTGCAGCAGAGGAAGCTGCAGAAGAAAAACCAGCAGAGGAAGCTGCAGAAGAAGCTGAAGAGGAAGCTCCTGCTGAAGAAGGGGAAAAGACTGTTGTATTGCTAAATATTGGGATGCAGTCTCCATATCCACCTCTATATCAGGCAAATTTAGAAGAAAGGCTAAATGAGACTGGAATAGAGATGTTTTCGTTTGATGGAGAATTTGATGCACAGCTTCAGTCAAGCCAGATGGATGACGCAATTGCAATGGGTCCTGATGCTATAGTTCTATTTCCTGTAGATTCACAGGCTATTGCTACAGGAATCAAAAAAGCATACGACGCAGGAGTAGTTGTAATAATGGGTAACGGCGCACCCGTAGAAGAATCGGTACCATATACAGCTTTATACTTTGGCCCCAATAATGTTGAAGAAGGCAAGGTTGCAGGTGGAGTGGCAAACGATATACTCGGTGACTCGGGAAACGTAGTTATAGTAGAAGGAGCCACCGGCCAGGATGCATCAATAGGAAGGACAGAAGGCTTTAAGGAAGTCCTGAATGACGGGATAGAAGTACTTGCAGCACAGCCTGCAGACTGGGTAAAAGATGAAGCTGTAAGAGTAATGTCTGACTTCATTACCAGATATGGTGATGATATTGATCTGGTATGGTCACACAGCGATGACATGGGTGCAGGCGTAGGAATTGCACTGGAGGAAGCAAGTTATTCTCCTGGAGATATTCCCTCAGTTTCACTGGGTGGAAGTAAAGCAGGAATGGAATCAATCTCTGGTGGCTGGATAACACATTTGATTATCCAATCACCTATAGATGAAACTGACCAGCTGGCGCCATATGTTATAAAGGTTGTTGATGAAGGATGGGAAGCTGGAAAGCAGTGGGATCCTTACTGGAATTTTATGGAAACACCGGTTGTTGATTATGAATCCGGATCCTATGAAGCATACCTGCCTGGTTTTTAGTTGCACCAGGACTGAAGAGGGGTATTTAATAAATACCCCTCTTCTACCGTTGAGAGTTGGAAAATGATTTTATTATAATAGAAATTTTTTAAAAAGTCATTTGTATATTAGCGATTTAAATGGTTTTAAATATTTAAACTGTATCTATTAAAATAAGTCATTTAGAATGAATGAAATAATTAAAGCAAAGATGTCATTGATTGGTAAATTAAGGCGAGTTGTTATTTTTAGTTGAAGAAAGGAAATATTATGAGTAAATTAAAAGTTGGACTTGTTGGGTGTGGAAATATTTCTGATGTGTATTTACAGAATTCAAAAAAATGGGACGTTATGGAGATTGTGGCCTGTGCGGACAAAGTTAAAGAACGGGCTGAAGAAAAATACAAAAAATATGGTGCTAAGGCATGCAGTGTAGAGGAGATAATGAAAGACCCGGGTATAGATGTGGTTTTAAATCTAACCAATCCCCAGGCACATGCAGGGGTATGTCTTTCTGCATTGAAAGCAGGGAAACATACATATACTGAAAAACCCCTTGCTATTGACCTTAAAGATGGGAAGGAAATGATAAGTCTTGCTAAAAGCAAGAATTTGTTTATTGGTTCTGCTCCGGATACTTTTTTGGGCGGCAGGTTGCAGACGGCAAGAAAGCTCATAGACGATGGATGGATTGGTGAGCCCATTTCTGCAGTTGCATTTTGTGCTTTCCATGGTCATGAAGTATGGCATCCGGATCCTGGATTTTTTTATAAGGAAGGTGCAGGCCCTATGCTGGATATGGGGGTTTATTACATGACAGCGCTTATCTCTCTGCTCGGTCCAGTGAACAGAGTTCTTGGCAATACAAAAAAGTATTTTGATAAAAGAACTATAACCAGCCAGCCCAAATATGGCCAGAAGATTGATGTTGATATTGATACACATATTACAGGGGTAATGGAGTTTAAAAATAATGTTACTGCGAATATTATGATGAGTTTTGATGTCTGGGATCCTACTTTACCGAGAATAGAAATATACGGAAAAGAAGGAACATTGTATATGAATGACGACGACCCATATGGAGGTCCCAATATATTTGGTGGAAGTGTACGAATAAGAAGAGGGAAAGAGTCAGACTGGCTGGAATATCCAAGCAATTTACCCAGGAAAGAGCAAATGAGCCCGCTGGAAGGTATACCTCTGCTGTATGATTATAATGAGAACAGCCGTGGTGTTGGGCTCGCTGATATGATATATGCAATTCAGTCAGGAAGAAAAAACAGGGCAAGCGGGGAAATGGCCTATCATGTTCTGGAAACAATGTTTGGTTTCTTTAAATCATCGGAGCAGGGTAAATACTGTGAAATGGAAAGCACCTGTGAAAGACCCGAGCCTTTAAAGATGGGTCTTCCGGAATTTGTACTGGATAAGTAGCAGCAGGGATTATGCCGGCGTAGATGAGATAATAAGTTGTATAAATTTTGACCGTATAATTCAAATTACTGAGATATGGATAATTAGGATTTTATAAAAGAGGGGAGATATAAATGAAAAGGAAAGCTTTGGTTGTGTATGGTGGCTGGGATGGTCATGAACCAGAAAAGGTTGCATATGTTTTTAAAAAAATACTTGAAGACAGTGATTTTGATGTAGAACTGTCTGATGCTCTGGAGGTTTATGGAGACAGAGAGAAATTGGAAAGTTTAAATCTTATTGTCCCACACTGGACGATGGGAGAATTAACTGTTGAACAGCTGGACTCAGTATTGGGTGCGGTTGCCGGTGGTGTTGGTATTGCTGGCTGTCACGCAGGTTTATGCGATGGTTTCAGGAGTAGTCCTGACTGGCAATTCATGGCCGGCGGTCAACTGGTGGCTCATGTTGGTGCTGCAGGTATTGATGGCAATGGGATTGAATTTGAAGTTAAAATAAAGGATAAAAGCAATCCGATAATGTCGGGAATAGATGATTTCAAAGTTTATGATGAGCAGTATTATGTTCAGGTAGACCCTGCAGTTAAAGTGCTGGCTACAACTATGGTTCCTCCCGTTCAGGGCACTTTTAAGTCTGAAGGAAAAGCGGAAATGAATCCTGATTTTGGTTTTGGAAACTGGAACTTTACTGAAGCTGCTGCGCTTAACGGACCCCATGCAGACAACGGTCCTGTGGAGATACCTATTGTATGGATAAAGTACTGGGGTAATGGTCGTGTATTCTATAATTCCCTGGGGCATGATGAGAAGAGAACATTGTCAGAGCCTTCTCTGACTATTACAAAAAGAGGGTTTTTATGGGCTGCAAAGGAGTAAGATAATAATATAGATAAATGGAATATATAGATAAATAAATAAAAAAATATCGGAAAACTTACAAAGATAGATATATTGAAATTCAGTTGTAAATGGCGGCTGTAAATAATAAAAAAATATTTTAATACTTATTTGAGCGGTCTGGAAATACAGGAAGGGGTAATAATTATTAGATTATAACTCTTTGAAATAGAAGTAAAATTTTATGGTTAATCAGTTAGCAATTATACTGTATTACTCAGGTTTAAATAACTGATAACAATTATTAATATAAAAGGGGTGGTTCTTATGTCAATAAAACCGAGTAAAGATTCTGCGGTGATTAATGTGCTCAAATATGGCATGGTAGGCGGTGGCCCTGATTCTTTTATAGGAGATGTCCATAGAAGGGCAATCGCGCTTGATGGGAAAATTAAAATTGTAGCCGGGGCATTCTCTTCTTCAAAAGATAAGAGTGTTGAAACAGGTGATAAACTCGGGCTTGATAAGAATCGTGTTTATTCCACTTATCAGGAGATGGCTGAAGAAGAGGCCAATCGTCCGGATGGAATAGATTTTGTAGTGATAGTTACACCTAATTTTTTGCATTACGACATAGCGAAAAAATTTCTGGAGAATGGAATAAGCGTGGTATGTGAAAAGCCATTAACCACAGATATCAATAAGGCGCTGGAGCTCAAAGAACTGGCTAAAACAAATAAATGTCTTTTTGCTGTAACATACACTTATACAGGCCATGTTATGGCAAAAGAGGCACGGGCAATAGTGCAGAGAGGAGATATTGGAGATATACGTGTTGTAATGGGTGAATATCCACAGGACTGGTTGATAGATACTGTAGAGAATGAAGGCAATAAACAGGCGAAATGGAGAACTGACCCCGGTCAGGCCGGCAGGTCTAATTGTGTTGGCGATATTGGAAGTCATATAGAAAATATGGTTAGTTTTATAACAGGCCTGAGGATAAAGAAGCTGATTGCAAATCTTGATATATTTGGTTCTGGAAGAAAGCTGGATGTCAATGCTGAAATATTATTGAAATATAATAATGGAGCAAGTGGATGTTATTGGTGTTCCCAGGTGGCTATAGGTTATGACAATGCTTTAAAAGTTCGCATATTCGGGACAAAAGGTTCCATAGAATTTGAGCAGGAAAATTGTAACTATCTCAGGGTAGTAAAAAAAGGCCAGCCGCCACAGATTTATTCCAGAGGAACAGGGTATATTTCTCCTGATGCAGCAGCATTTTCCAGAATTCCGGCAGGGCATCCCGAAGGTTATTTTGAAGCTTTTGCAAATATTTATTCAGCATTTGCAGATGCCATGCTGAAGAAGATTTCCGGTGAGGAAGTAGATGAATCCAGGGCAGGTTATCCTACTATAGATGCGGGTGTTGATGGAGTAAGATTTATTTCAAAAAGTGTTGAGAGCATGAATAAAGGAAGCATATGGGTGGATATGGAATAGTTTTTAAGTTATAAAAATATAATTTTTAAGAGAGGTGATTGGATAATGAGACCGATTACAATATTTACAGGGCAGTGGGCAGACCTGACATTTGACGAGATATGTAAAATAGCTTCTGGCATAGGCTATGAGGGTGTGGAAATTGCAGCATGGGGAAATCATTTAAATTCCCGGAAAGCTGTAGAAGATAAAGAGTATATAAAGGAAATTAAAGAAACTTTAAAAAAGTATAATCTTCAGGCATGGGCAATTGGCATGCATCTAACAGGTCAGCTTGTGGGCGATGTAATAGATAAAAGGCATAAGGGTTTTGCGGCTTCTGATGTCGCCGATGACCCGGAAGCAATAAGAGAGTGGAGCATACAGCAGGTAAGTTATACTATTCAGGCTGCGAATAATCTCGATATCAAAATTTTAACAGGATTTTTAGGCTCACCTATATGGAATTACTGGTATTCGTTCCCACAGACTTCAGAAGAGATGATAGAGGAAGGTTTTAATACCATAGTAGAAAGGTGGTCGCCACTTTTTGATGAAATGGACAAATATGGTATAAAATTTGCACTGGAAGTGCACCCTACCGAAATAGCATTTGATTATTATACACTTGTAAAACTTCTTAAGGCTTTTAACTATAGAAAGACTCTGGGAATTAATTTTGACCCGAGCCATCTTCTCTGGCAGGGTATGAAACCACATCTTTTTATAAGAGAACTTCCGGATAGAATTTATCACGTGCATATAAAAGATGTCTCTGTAACTCTTGATGGGCTAAACGGTATTCTTGGTTCACACCTTGAGTTTGGCGATACAAGAAGAGGGTGGAATTTCCGTTCTCCAGGAAGGGGAGATGTGGACTTTTCTTCAATTATTCGTGAATTAAATCAAATAGGTTATGAGGGCCCGCTTTCTGTGGAATGGGAAGATTCGGGTATGGATAGGTTAAGAGGTGCAACAGAGGCTTACGATTTTGTTAAAGAAATAAATATTTCACCGAGTTCTGCTGCATTTGATGATGCATTAAAGAATAAATAAAAGATAAGGTTATATTTAAAAATTTATAAAAAATGATATTTATCAGGAAGGTATATTATTAATTCAAATGGGGGTTTTTATGAAAGAATATTTTCCACAGGTAAAAAAAGTAGAGTTCACAGACGATAAACTAAAAAGCGGCTTATACTTCAGGCATTATAATGCTGATGAAGTGGTTGGTGAAAGGAGAATGAGTGAGCAACTTAAATTCTCCATGGCGTACTGGCATACCATGTGTGCCGAAGGAACTGATATATTTGGAGAGGGGACATGGGTACGCCCCTGGAAGGATTTTTCGAACCCGATGAAAGTAGCAGAAGAGAAAGTGTACGCAGCTTTTGAAATTATGCAAAAGCTGGGGATTAAATACTTCTGCTTCCATGACAGGGACATAGCCCCGGAAGGCGATACCCTGGCCGGGACTAACAGAAATCTGGATAAAATAGTTTCTTTAATAAAAAAGATGATGGCAGATACAGGAATTAAAATACTATGGGGTACAGCTAATCTGTTTTATAGATATAGATTTATGCACGGGGCCTCAACCAGCTGCAATGCAGATGTTTTTGCCTACTCGGCAGCGCAGGTAAAGAAAGCTCTAGAGGTAACCAGGGAACTCGGTGGTGAAAATTACGTGTTTTGGGGAGGTAGAGAAGGTTATGAAACTCTACTGAATACAGATATGAAGCTGGAACTGGATAATCTGGCATACTTTTTAAGAATGGCAGTGGATTATGCAAAAGAAATAGGGTTTGATGGCCAATTTTTAATTGAACCAAAACCAAAAGAGCCCACAAAACATCAATATGATTTTGATGTAGCAACGTCGATGGCTTTTTTAAAGTCATACGGACTGGAAGATAACTTTAAGTTTAATGTAGAAGCAAACCATGCAACTCTTGCGGGGCATACTTTTCAGCATGATTTAAGAGTGGCCAGAATAAATGGGATGCTGGGTTCGGTGGATGCTAATCAGGGCGATATGTTACTGGGATGGGATACAGACCAGTTTCCGACTGACTTGTATATAACAACACTCTGTATGTATGAAATATTAAAAATGGGAGGCTTTGAAAAGGGAGGATTGAATTTTGATGCGAAAGTAAGAAGGCCTTCCTATAAACCTGAAGATATATTTTATGCTCATGTGGCAGGAATGGATAGTTTTGCAAAGGGTCTGAAGGCAGCGCAGAAGATACTGGATGACGGTGTTTTTGAAAAGTTTATTTCAAAAAGGTATGAAAGCTACAATGCTGGAATAGGTAAAGAAATTCTGGAAAAACGAGCTGACTTTAAATCCCTGGAAAAATATGCACTTGGATTGAAAGATATTGATAATCCTTCAGGTATGCAGGAGTATCTGGAAAGTTTGCTAAATGAATACATAACGGGCGTGTAGTAAAAAGTTTTATAAACAAATAGTTTTTATTAAAATGTTCTGTTTTTTGGAGTTGATCTATGGGTAATCTTATGGGTTTTGATATAGGGACAACATCAACAAAATGTATATTAATAGATAGGTCAGGAAAGCTTATTTCGTCATCAATTAAAGAGTACGGGATGGAAACCCCCAATCCCGGCTGGGCGCAGCAGGACCCCGACTTATGGTGGGATGCAACCGTATGTACAGCCAGGGAGGTTCTGGCAAAATCAGGAGTAAGGCCGGATGATATATCGGCAATAGGCCTTACCGGTCAGATGCATGGTTCAGTTTTTCTGGATAGTGAAGGGAAAGTGATAAGACCTGCATTACTCTGGTGTGACCAGAGGACATTTTCCCAGTGTGATAAGATTTATGATATTTTCGGTGGAGAAAAAGAATTCATAAAGTTATCTTATAATAAGGTCCTTACAGGTTTTACGGCTCCCAAGATATTGTGGCTTTCAGAAGTTGAACCGGAAAACTACAGGAAAGTAAATAAAATACTGCTTCCTAAAGACTATATAAGGTACAAATTATCCGGAACTTACGCTACTGAAGTTTCTGATGCTTCCGGCACCGCTCTTTTTAATGTGAGAGATAGAAAATGGTCTGATGAGATAATATCCGGATTATCCATAAATAAAGATTTTCTCCCGCCTGTTTTCGAATCTTCGGAAATATCTTCTTATGTATCCAGGGAAGGTTCGGAAATTACCGGCATATTGAAGGGGACCCCTATAGTCGGCGGGGGAGGTGACCAGGCTGCAGGTGCAGTGGGCTCGGGAATTGTACATGAAGGTATAATCTCTGACTATCTGGGAACCTCAGGAGTTGTATTTGCACATTCAGATACCCCGGCATATGACCCCGAGGGCAGGCTTCATTCATTTTGCCATGCTGTAGAAGGCGCCTGGCATCTTATGGGTGTGACTCTGGCTGCTTCAGGGTCATACAAGTGGTATTATGAAAACTTTGGAATCTTAGATAAGATTGCCTCCGAGAATAGTGAATTATCAGGATATGGATTATTGAATAAACTGGCGGAGAAAGCGTCTCCGGGTGCAGAAGGCCTGCTGTTCTTACCGTACCTATCCGGTGAGAGGACCCCTTATTCAGACCCTTATGCACGGGGAATGTTTTTCGGGATATCTTATATTCATGGAGCGGGCCATTTTGCAAGAGCGATAATGGAAGGGGTATCCTATTCACAATTAGACTGCCTGAATATTATGAAGGAGCTGGGTATATATTCAGATAAAGTTGTGCTATTTGGTGGAGGAGCAAAGTCAAAACTCTGGCGTCAGATTATATCTGATATATTTAATACCAGAATAGTAACTTTAAATGTTGAGGAAGGCCCTGCTTACGGAGCTGCTATTATAGCGGGTGTGGGTTCTGGATTATACAATGATGTGAGAGAAGCTGTAAGTTTGATCATAAAAGAAACTACAGAAACAAGTCCAAATAGTGAAAATACAGAAAAATATTTAAGATATTATAAAATATATAAATCGCTTTATAGTAATCTTAAAGACGATTTCAGGGAACTTGCCGCTATTTAGAAATTTATTTTAAAATTCCACTCTGGATTTCCAGATTAATTTAATCCTGTAATTCTTATCTTAACAGGCGAAGTTTATAATAAAGGCTATAGCAGGATTGGACAGTATTATTTATGCTCCCCTGCTACCGGGTAGTTTTTCGGAGGGCGTTGTTCTGGCAGGGCAAAAAATAATGGGTTTATCCCCGTACGAACTTAAATTATAAAAACCAGGAGTTAAAATTAAGAATTACATATAAAAGATAGCTGTAGTAAGGTAGTTTTCATCCGTAAAAAGACCAAAAAAAAGAAGACTTTACAAATGGTCTATAATTTAGGTAAAGATACAATAAAAATCTAAATATTGGAAGCTCTCTTGATACGTGCTGTAGGGGCTATAGTGTGTTAGATGTCCGGACTTAATTTAATAAAATGCGGTGCAATATTAACAATACAGGGGGGAGAAATTAAGATGAAACAGCTCAGCACATTTGCATGGATTGCGATTTTTGCTACTGGCGCAGCAGTAGTTAATGGTATTGGAATCTGGGTCATTTTTAAAAATAGAAAATGGGCTGAAAAGGCTAAGGTATATTTTATGTGTTTTGCTTCCGGGGTTTTGATATCTTCTCCTTTGATAATTGCTTTTCCTCAGGCTATAAGCAAGAACTCCTATGCAGGGTATGCTACTTTAACAGGGTTTTTATTTATGTTTTTTAGTAATCAATTAATAAAATACAGGACCAAACAAAAAGAGATAGCCTTTGGTATTACAGCGGTGGAGGGAATAGGGATACATTCTTTTGTAGATGGAATTATTTATTCCGTGACTTTTAGCGCGAGTATCCTGACCGGCTTCCTGTCGGGCATTGGTCTGGTGGTCCATGAATTTGCAGAGGGAGTAATTACTTTTTCTATTTTAATAAAAGGAGGCTTCAAGGAGAAAAAAGCAGCGCTTTATGCTCTTTTTGTAGCGGCACTGACAACTCCCCTGGGAGCATTTATTGCTTACCCATTTATAAATAAATTAAACAGCTCAATTTTGGGTCTGGCCCTCGGCTTTGTTGTAGGAGTTTTAATTTATATCTCAGCGTCTCATTTATTGCCTGAAGCCCAGACACATCAGAAAAAGCATTCCATTCTGGCTTTTTTATCAGGAATCGCTCTGGCTCTATTTATAGCGTTTAGTAAAATTGTTTAAAATCTTTCCAGAGTGGCACTATTCAATTAATCAGTTTAAAAACTAAAATATGTGCTATTATGATTGGAGAAGAAGCTTTTAATAAAGTCATGTGGGAGCTATTGGAAAACGTAGAAAAGGTTGTAGAAGGTCAGAGCGAGAAAAAATAAAAGGGGGCAATTAAGAACCCGTAATACAATAAATAAATACGCTGTATATGGCATCTGAAAATAACGCTAAATTTTGCTGTGCAATTATTATATTTCCGGATATATTTTTTTGAAGTTTCATTCTTAAGCGGACTAAAACCCCAATAAAAATATAATTTAACTTGACAAATATAGTGTTTTTTTTTAATATTTGAACATATTATTAAATACTGCACATTTGTTCACTTTTTTTGGAAATTGAGAAAATTTTTTATTGTTCAGAATGAGGAGGTAATAATTTACCATAAGAGTACACACCAGAGTACAGGTGAAAATCACATTTTATTATTATAATTGATAAAAATGTGGTTAGAAAAAAAAGTGAGGTTTGTTTTATTATATAATTAACAAATGCAGAAAGATGGGAGGTGAAGTTAAGAAAGATTATAGAGGCGATAAAAAAAGAGATGTAGTATTAAGTCACTTGCCTCTAAATATTTTAGTTGCCCATAATCTAAATGACGTGTTTATAAAAGAAATATGCTTAAGGACAACGGTTTTATGTTCTGTTTGTGACTTAAGCAAAAAGAAAGGAAGATTATAAAATGAGAAAATCATTACTATGGTTAGTAGTCGTTGTGCTGAGTTTATCTATGATTTCAGTATTTGCATTCAGCGGCTGTAAGGAAGCTGAAGAAGCAGCTGAAGAAGCAGCTGAAGAAGCAGCTGAAGAAGTAGAAGAAGAAGCTGAAGAAGTAGCTGAAGAAGTAGCTGAAGAAGTAGAAGAAGAAGCTGAAGAAACAATAGAAATAGCTCTTGTTGTTAAATCAGTAAACTCCGAGTTCTGGCAGAATATGCTTGATGGAGGGGAACAGTTTGATGGGGAAAATGAGAATGTTAATGTTACCCCTTATGGACCGGATTCTGAAACAGATATAGAAGGAGCCATTACAATTTTAGAAAATGTTGTGACCAGCGAACCCGATGCGATAGTAGTTGCATCTCAGTCAGGAGAGGGAGCTGTACCTGCAGTAGATAATGCAATGAGTCAGGGAATCCCGGTTATAACAACTGATACTATTATACCGACTGACGTAGTAAGCCATCTGGCAACAGATAATAAAGCTGGAGGAAGAACAGCTGCAGATGCAATGGTTGAAGCCCTTGATGCTAATGGTATAGAAAAAACAGGAACTGTAGTTATCATGCATGTAGTAGAATGTGATACAGACACGCTCAGAGGTGAAGGTTTTGACGAGCGTATGAGTGAAATTTCTCCGGACACTAATGTAATCCATTCTCGTTATACTAATGATGAAGTGGCCGAGGCAATGACTGCTACTGAGGAATCTATTACTGCTTACGACGACCTGATTGGTATTTTCGGAATTGATTACAATATCGGAGAGGGAATAGCTCTGGCTATTGAACAGGCAGGTCTTCAGGATGAAATCATGGTGATAGCTTTTGATGACTCAGAAGCTGAAATCGAAGCATTGAAAAAAGGTGTTATTAAAGCTCTAATTGTCCAGGATCCTTATAACATGGGATATAAAGGGTGCGATTTAGTAGTTAAAGCTTTAAATGGTGAAGATGTACCTGAATATGTAGATACCGGCGTTAAAGTAGTGAAGAAAGAAGACGTATAGTAATAAAATACGATGTAAAATCATTGTATGTTAAAAATTTACGGGCAATATCAATAAAAAATATTGCCCGTAAATAAAAACAGGTTTGTTTAACATACATAATGTTAAGAAGGTCATAGTAATTTTTATAACCAGACGGTTAAGTATATTATTGAGTTAAAAAAAGTTTTGTATTTTTTATATTATCATATATATTAGTAAGACCGGGATAGAAATAGCCCGATAAAAGTTTTGTCAATATTGCTATTATCCCTGGCTGAGGGTGGAGGAAACAGGTGGTTCTAGAGAATAAAGAAATAGTTAGGATGGAAGGAATTTATAAACATTTCCCCGGTGTGCTGGCACTTGAAAATGTAGATTTCCAAATTTATGAAGGCCAGATCCATGGTCTTGTAGGTGAGAATGGTGCAGGTAAGTCCACATTAATTAAGATACTTACCGGAGCCCTTCAACCAACCAGCGGAGATATCTTTGTTGATGGTAAAAAAGTTATTATTAGTGACCCGATAGTTGCCCGGAATCTCCAAATTGGTGCTGTCTATCAGGACCTGACTGTTGCAAAAGATTTAACAGTAGCCGAGAACTTTTTTCTCGGTCAGATTCCCAAAAACAGATTTGGGTTCGTTGGCTGGAGAAAAATGGTCAAAAAAACGGCTGAAGTCCTAAAAGAGTTAAATATTGAAGTCGATCCCGGTATGATTCTTGAAAAACTTACCGCAGCACAGAAAGAGATGGTTCTAATTGCCAAACAGTATTTTAAAAAATACAGGATAGTTATTTTTGATGAACCTACCGCGCTTTTAACCAGTAAAGATACAGAAGAGCTATTTCGAATAATAAAAAAACTGAAAAAAGAGGGTGTGGGTATTATTTATATATCCCACCGCATTGAAGAAGTTTTTGAGATCTGCGATACAGTAACAGTACTGCGTGATGGTAAGAAAATTGCATGTGTACCTGTTAATGAAACTGACATAGACGGTCTTATTTCGAGAATGGTCGGTCGGGATGTTTCTGACATGTACTCAATAACTCATCAACATTTAACTAAAGAAATATTCAGGGTTGAAGGTTTATCAAAGGCCGGTGTATTTAGAAATATTAATTTCAATGTTAATAGCGGCGAGATTTTTGGACTTTTTGGACTTGTGAATTCTGGAACAACAAAAATTGCAAGGGCTATATATGGGGCTGAACCTTTTGAGCAGGGTAACCTTTATATTGATTCTAAAAAAATAAGAATAACTTCACCGTCTACGGCAGTTGCCAATGGTATTGGTTTTCTCCCGGAGGACAAAAAAATTGAAGGGCTGGCAATAAAGTTATCTGTCAGACATAATATCAATCTAAGTTCTTACCCAACTATATCAAGAATGGGTTTTGTAAAAAGGAAAATAGAAAAAAGTAATGCGCTACAGCAGGTTAAAGCTCTAAATATCAAGACACCGGGTATAGAGCAGATAGTGGTGAATTTAAGTGGCGGGAATCAGCAGAAAGTTGTTCTTGCGAAGTGGCTGGTAAACCAGTGCAAAATTTTTATCTTTGAGGAACCTACTGCAGGAATTGATGTTGGTGCAAAAGAAGAAATATATAAAATTCTAGAGTTACTGATTAAAAAAGGGAGTGCTATTATCATGATTTCTTCCTACCTGCCCGAATTAATGGGTATAGCTGACAGGATTACAGTAGTTTATGAGGGAACACAGATGGGGACTCTATCAAGGAATGAATTCGATGAGAAAAGGCTGCTCCAGCTTGCTTCTGGTGTTAATTTAAAGGAGGATAATATTAGATGATTAAAGATAGAGTTAAGAAAATGATGGCTAAAACTAAGATATTTACAGGTAGATTTCACGAAATGAATATTCTTTTAGTATTAATCGTTTTAGTTATTTCTTTTGCTATATTAAATAAAAGATTTATAAGCATGGGGAATATTACCAATCTTTTAAGGTCCACATCTATTATTGGAGTGGTAGCGATTGGTATGACATTCGTTATTATTTCAGGCGGAATCGATCTTTCTGTGGGCTCAGTTCTGGCTTTAAGCAGTGTGGTAGCAGCAAGATTGATGACATCGGGCGTTCCGATATTTTTATCCATTATAATCAGTCTTGCAACCGGAGCAATTGCGGGGCTCATAATGGGTGTAATTATCTATGAGGCAAAGGTTCCGCCATTCATTGTGACATTAGCGGGACTGAGTGTCTTCAGAGGGATTGCGATGCTTTTAACATCTGCTAAAAAAATTATTGGTCTTCCAGTAAGTTTTACTAATTTTGCTGTTGTTAGAGTTTTTGGGCTGCCGGCTATGGCAATTGTCTGGCTGTTCCTTATTGCTATCGGTGTAATTGTAGCCCGTTTTACTGTGTTTGGACGAAATATTTATGCGATTGGTAGCAATCAGGAGGCTGCGAGGTTGTCGGGAATAAATATCAGGACTTCAATCTATAAAGTTTACGCTTTAGGTGGTTTTACTTCAGCGATTGCAGGCATTCTTATGACTGCAAGGCTTGCCGGAGGGTCCCCGAGCGCAGGAACTGGATATGAACTTGATGCCATTGCTGCTACAGTCCTGGGAGGCACATCACTTACCGGAGGAATTGGAGGGGTTTTCGGGACATTTTTTGGTACCATGATTATTGCAACAATTTCTAATGGTGGAAATATTATGGGTATTAATCCTTTTGTCCTTGAAATTATTATAGGTATTTTGATTGTGCTGGCGGTAGTATTTGACCACCTGCAGAAGAGAAGAGGAATTTAATCATTTATAAAAAAGTGAGTGCATTATAAATTAATTATTAATATGGAAAAAATGAGAAAGGGATTAATAGTTTAATGTCTGTAAATGAAAAGAATTTTAATAATTTAAATCAAAATGAAAAATCCATCTTTAAGGTAAGCGGGAAAACAGCAGTAATTACTGGTGCAGGAAGAGGAATTGGAAAATCCACTGCTCTGCTTTTATCTTCACTTGGAGTAAAAATAGGTATTATTGATATTACACCTGATGGGGAATCTGCGGCAGAAGAAATCAGGAAAGCAGGCGGCATGGCACTTTATGTTAAGGGGGATGTAACTGATAGAGCCCAAATAGAAAAATGTATGGATAAGATAGCTGAAAAATTAGGCGGGATTGATTTTCTGGTAAATAATGCAGGAATATCAGACCAATTACCATTTGAGAGTTTAGGAATTGAGAAGTGGAATAAGATAATAGAGGTCAATCTAACAGGTTCCTATATATGTACAAAATCAGCACTTAAATATCTGAAACAAAATAAATCTTCAGGTATTGTAATGTTTTCATCCGGCTCTACGATAACAGGAACCGGGGGATGTTCGGCTTATGTTGCAGCAAAAGGAGGAATAATAAGCTTAACCAGAGCACTGGCACGTGAGCTCTCTATTTATAATATACGGGTAAATGCTGTTGCTCCGAGAAATATCCGCACCGAGATGCTGGAAAGTGTATTCAGCAAAGATGAAATTGTCAGAAAGGAAGAACATATACCTCTGAAGAGACTGGGAAGAGTAGAAGATATTGCAAATGTTGTACTGTTTTTACTGAGTCAAATGTCAGACTATATTACTGGAGAGACCATACTGATTGATGGAGGCAGAACTTTTTTAGGTTAGATTGGCATTTAAACAAATTAATCAGGTATAAGGCATGAAACAAAATTATCTACTGGGAATTGATTTTGGAACACAATCAACTAAAGTTGTGGTATTTGATTTTAAGGGTAAGGTTATTACCTCTGCGAAAGAAGATATTCCTCTAAAACAGTTAAGGCCGGGATGGGCAGAACAGAACGCAGAGGACTGGTGGCGTTCTCTCTGTTCAGTACTGAAATTATTAACAGGCACTATAGATTTAAAACAAATTGTCGGCCTGGCACTGGCGTACCAGCGGGAAACATTTGTAGTTGTTGATTCAAATTTTAAACCTCTCAGGCCCGCTATCACCTGGATGGACCAGCGTGCAAAGGTTGAAGCAAAAGAGGTAGCAGAATTAATATCAGATAGTAAATTCTACAGCATTACCGGCAAGTTCCTTAACACAATTCCATCCATAATGAAGATTAAGTGGATAAGAAATAATGAACCCCATATTTTTAAAAAAATAAACAAAGTTTTTACTGTTGGTGCTTACATAAACCACAAACTTACTGGAAACACAATTGATTCGGCTGCCGGTGCAGATACAACCGGCCTGTATGATATCAGAGATGGTAAATGGTCCGATGAGCTGGTATCTGTTAGCGGCCTGAGTCATGGCCAGCTTTTTGATGTGAAGCCGGCTGGCTTTAGAGCCGGACAGGTCACTAAAGAAGCTTCTAAATTAACAGGTCTCTGCAGGGGTATCCCTGTTTTTCTTGCAGGGGGAGACGGCCAGGTATTTGTTACCGGTATGGGTGTGGCAAAAGAATCGCAAATGGCCATAGGTATTGGAACAAGCGGAACCTGTGGCATTTATGGGACCAGGATTGATTTAAAGAGCGGGAGCAGGACCCTGGTGTCCTGCATTGAGGGGATGTATATCCATGAGTCTGTCATTATATCAGCAGCGAATACTGTATCCTGGTTCATTAAAAATATTGACGGCGTATACAGGGAAAAGCGAAATGAATCTGCTGAAGATAGACTTGACCGCGAAATAAGTGTCATACCCCCATGTTCTAATGGGCTGATAACCATTCCTTACTGGAGGGGTTGCATGACACCGTACAATGACCCCGGTACCAGAGGAGCAACTCTGGGCTGGTCGGACATACATACAAAATTACATTTTTATAAATCTATTCTGGAGGGAATTGCTTTTGAAATAAAGCTTATTATTGATACCTATGAAAAAAATAACAATGTGGAGATTTCTTTGATAAATATTGGAGGCGGTGGAGCCGCATCCAGTAACTGGTCCCAGATAATTGCCGATGTAATAGGTAAAAAAATAAATATATCCGATACTACGGAGAACACAGCACTGGGCGCTGCCATTATGGCTGCTTATGGTCTTAAAATATATGAAAATATTGATTCCGCGGTAAGCAAGATGTGCAGAATAAAAAAATCATTTGTCCCCGACAGTTCAAAGTCATCAATCTATAGTGAATTTTTTACCAGAGTGTATAAGGAATTATATCCGGCGGTCCGTAAATTTTTAAAATATCTCGGTAGTTTTGATATAAATACGGCTGGATGATATTCATATATACTTATGATATAGAGGCCCGGGGTAACAAATGCAGTCCTTTAGATAATTGAGGTTATATATTACATGCTCTTACCCGGGTGGACTCTTAGCTGAGTGTATTTTTTTATCTTTAAATAAACTTGACCCGTAAATAAGAATATCCGCACCGCATTCTACAACTTTTTTTGAGGTATTTTCATCTATAGCGCCGTCTACAGAGATTGATATATTAAGATTATTTTCCTCAATCATCTTTTTAGTTTTTCTTATCTTTTGAAGAGACGTACCGATGAATTTTTGTTCGCCAAAACCGGGGTAAACGCTCATTATAATAATATTGTCAATTAGTGAAAGGTAATTCTTTATATAATCAATTTTTATATCAGGATCAATTGCCACAGAGGATAGAGCGTTTTTGGTTCTTATATATCTGAGCTCCCTCTCAACTTTTTTGCATGTTTGAGGATGCACGGTAATGATATTGCAGCCTGCTTCTATAAACATATCAAGGTATATTCCAGGGTTCTCTATTTCCAGATGGGCATTAAAAGGGAGTTTAGTAAGTTTTCTAAGGGATTTTATGACCCATGCGCTAAAAGCGAAGTTTTTTACAAAATGACCGTCTAAGACATCAAAGTGAAAACCGTCAAATTTTTCTCTTTCTAATTTTTTTATAATTTCTTCATAATTTGAAGCATCTGCTGAAAGAAGCGATGCGAATTTTTTTACCATCAGCCTATCTCTAAATGCAGTCTGTTAATATTTTTATTGCATGATAATATAATTACATATCCAGTTTCATCCAAAAACCGGTTACGGAATTATCTAAAGAGTAATTCCGACAGCACCCAAAAATCTATCAATTGGTCAAATTCTACATTAACGAACCGCTTTTTTCAATTAATTTA
>Ga0307429_1000076_pt1 | contig 70350 bp, 61 predicted proteins | sample SalMarWE160230MG_FD_202151 | JGI IMG/M metagenome (GOLD analysis project Ga0307429, IMG submission 202151) | Salt marsh sediment microbial communities from the Plum Island Ecosystem LTER, Massachusetts, United States - WE1603-230 | ecosystem: Environmental > Aquatic > Marine > Intertidal zone >... | reverse complement strand
CCAATGCCGGTTCAAACGAAGCCAACTGTTCGTTATCCATGAGCAAACTCTCCAAATTATATGTCTTTGAAGAGTTCATCGGCCATGCCCCATATAATTCTTGAGCAAAAATAGCGCTGTCATATTAGAAAATGCCTGCTTGGGACGAATGGGTACGAATCTAAATATATTGACTGTAATCTTGCCGATGTGGTCGAAACGATAAACAAGATGTTGAAACACCGCTTGGGCAACAAGGCCCCGCTTATTCGGATTGAGTCTGAGGAATCATGGCAACCGCCGTTAATTACTATAGATATAGTTAATGAGTCTGCCTACGATGTGCTATGTAACCTTGCAGACAAAGCAAAGGGTCACATTTTCGTTGAAAAGGGCGAAGTCATTCTAAGTCAAAGGCAATTCAGAAAGATGTCCGACAAGAGCCTGGACAGCTACGTACAATAGTCCGGCAGCAGGCCCTTGGGTATGAGTTTCATGATTCGATCCCGGAAGAAATTGCATCGGGAACAAGCTTGAAAAACGCCTTGCATTTACAGCTTTGTGGCGATAGACTCAGCAGCCTTATGACGCTCGCTATCGAAACCAATGGACTAACCCGCTGCTTCGGCGATTTGCGTGCCGTGGACGGTCTCGATTTGCGCGTGGAAGCCGGCAAGTTTTACGGCTTTCTCGGTCCCAACGGCGCGGGCAAATCCACTACTATCAAAATGCTCACCGGCCTGCTCGCACCCACGAGCGGCTCGATGCGCATCCTTGGCGAGGACACGAGCGACACCGAGAAAGCCAGGCAAATCAAGCAGCGTGTTGGAGTTGTGCCGGAGGAACTGGCACTGTTCGATAACCTTACCGGCTCCGAATACCTGACCTTCATCGGACGCATGTATCAGATGCCAATAGCAACGGTGCGCGAACGCTCCCGGGAGCTGCTGGCTATGATGAGCCTGGATAACGAAGAAAAGAAACTCACCCTCGAATATTCTCATGGCATGAAGAAGAAACTCACATTAGCCGCAGCGCTAATTCCGAATCCGGATTTGCTGTTTCTCGATGAGCCGTTCGAGGGTGTCGATGCCGTCGCCTCTCGCGTGCTGCGGGACACGCTGAAACGCTGCGTGGCGCGCGGCGCGACCGTGTTCCTTACCTCGCATGTCCTGGAGATTGTCGAAAGACTCTGCACGGACGTCGGGATCATCGCCGAGGGCAAACTCGTGCATCAATGCACGATGGACGAAATCCGCGTCGCCGGCTCGCTGGAGGAACGGTTTCTGGAGGCCGTCGGCAGCGATCAAGTCGAGCGGCAGAAGCTGAGCTGGCTGGAGGATTAGATGAACTGGAGCCAACTTCGCACAATCATCTGGCTGCGGTGGCGTCTGACGCGAAATCAATGGTCTCGCGGCGGAAAGTTGAACGCCGTGCTGACTATAATTTTTGCTGTCATGGGATTGGGCTTGAGCTTTGCCGGGGGTGTTGCCGGTCTGCTGGTAGGAACATTTGCCCTGTCAAAAGCTTCACCGCCGGTCATGCTTATAGTCTGGGATTTAATATTCGGAGTGTTCCTGTTTCTATGGCTCGCCGGAATCGTTTCGGAAATCCAGCGTTCTGAAACGATCGATATCAGCCGGATGCTGCACCTGCCTATATCGCTGCGAAATGTTTTTATAATCAATTACCTCGCCTCGCATCTGACCTTCAGCATCATCCTGTTCCTGCCGGCAATGCTGGGTCTTTCTCTGGGACTTATCCTGGGCGGCAGAGGATTCATGATTCTGATGTTTCCGCTGGCGATTGGCGTCGTTTTAATGATTACGGCGTGGACCTATTGCCTGCGCGGATGGCTGGTCACGCTCATGATGAACAAGAGGCGGCGCCGTACGATTATTGCCGGGATCACATTCGCGTTCATCCTGCTGAGCCAGCTACCGTATTTCCTTGGAAACCTCGCGCATGATCGTGAACGCCACAAACCCAAAACCACCGAATCGGTGCAGACGGACCAACAAACGCCAGACCAATCCCGGGACCGTGACAAGCTTGTCCTTCCCGATGGGCTTTTGGTAGCACACAAAGTGGTGCCCTTTTTATGGGTGGGCAACGGTGCGATGTCATTAGCCACGGGAAATGTCTGGCCGGCGGTTTTGGGAATGGCCGGCGGGTTCCTTCTGGGCGGACTGGGTTTAAGGCGGGCCTATCGATCGACCCTTCGTTTCTACCAGGGACAAACAGTCGTCAAGAGGTCTAAACGAAAACCGAAAGCCGAAAAGCTCGCCGGCAAAGGCAGGAACTTTATCGAGAGACAACTGCCCGGCGTTCCGGAAGAGGCCACGGCCTCGGCGCTGGCCTTCTTTCGCTGCCTGACACGGGCGCCCGAAGTGAAAATGATGCTGGCGACAAATTTCATCATGCTGCTGATTTTCGGGACGATGATCTTCGTAAAGCGTTCGGTGAATATAAGCGATAATTTCAGGCCGTTCATAGCTACCGGTGCCGTCGTGTTTATGTTCCTTAGTTTAAGCCAGCTCATGTACAATCTGTTCGGCTTCGACCGGGCCGGTTTTCGACAGCTCGTCCTGCTGCCGGTGCCGCGGAAACAAATCCTGCTGGGAAAGAACCTTGCGTTTCTGCCGGTCGCAGCCGGAATCGGTGTAATTTTTCTCTTGCTCGTCAAGATCGCGATGGGCGTCTCGCTGGTTATAGTTATTGCCGCCGGCCTGCAGATGCTGGCGGCCTTCCTGCTGCTCAGTATGGTGGGCAACCTGATATCCGTGCTCGTTCCTTACCGCGTTGCCGCCGGGTCGCTCAAGCCGACGAAATCTTCCAAGAAAACAGGCTTCCTGATTTTCATATCGCGCATGTTCTTTCCGATGATCATGGCCCCAATATTTATTCCGCCGGCTATAGGCCTGCTCCTATCGAGCGTCACCCGGCTGCCGGCCGCACCGGTGAACCTCTTATTCTCGGCTGTGCTGTTGGCGCTGCTGGCCTTCTTTTACCGGCTCAGCCTGCCCTCTCTCGGCGAGCTGCTGCAGCGCCGGGAAAAGGAAATCCTTCAGGTAGTCACCAAAGAGATTGAGTAAGCCCAACCCGCCCTGTTTCGCCGCAGGGCCGGCTGTAATTCCCGCGTAGTATGTATAAGGACATCTTAATAAAAACGGTAAAATTCAGTAGAATGGACTTCAGCAAAAGCTGTCTCTATTATCGCTGACTCGTTTTAACACCAGGTTCTTTAAGGAGATTATTATGGATCACTATCCCGCAATTATCGTTTTAATCTTAGTGTTGGCCGGCGTAATTTTTTCCTCGGCTCTTCTTTTCGTCGAGTCGTTTATCGGTTTTTTCCTCACCGTTTGCAACGCCTCTTGACGCTGGGCCCTGGAGAGTCCCGGCCCCTGGCACGCCAGCTTGACAGGCCGCCGGCGACCTCCGTGAATGTGAATTTGCCTGTGTAAAGCCGGGGTTGCCGTGGTATAATTTTCAGAGTTTTTTCCGGCATTGGCGACGGATTTTCCTGCCGGGGCGAGAAATAGTTACAGAGACGTGACCGACAATAGTACGCTGAGTTCCAAGCAATCGACTAATGAATGTGGATTCCGAGACGTTTGCGATAAACGCCGCGCAAACTGGCAGCGAGCAGGCATGGCAGCAGTTGTTCGAGCGGCACTTCGAAGCAGTGTACCGGTTCTGCATCGCGCTTGCGGGCGGCCGGCATGACTTGGCCGAGGAACTGGCCCAGCAGGTTTTTGTTACTGCGGCCCGGCGGATCCATCGTTTCGATCCCGGTCGGGCAACCTTTCGAGCATGGTTGTTGGGGATTGCGAGGAACCGCCTCATGGCGATCCGGGCCAGCGAGCAGCGGCGGAAGCGGCACGAGGAGTCCTCTGCGAAGGGCAGCTCTGAGACGGTCACGCGGGAAGAGCCTGATTTGCGGGTGCATGAGGCACTCGCCCGGTTGCCCTCGCATTATCGCATAGTGCTCGAGGCTAAATACCTCCGAGGGCTCAGCATGAAGGAAATCGCCGCAGACAGCGATGCAAGCATCGAGGCAATCGAATCATTGCTGCGGCGCGCCCGGGCCGGCTTTGCCCATGTTTACGAACAGATGCGAACTATGGAGTGACACATTAAGCAAGGTGACATTATGAATGATAAGGATGTGGATACATATCTAAGGCGGCATTTTTCGGATGATCGGCCACGAGAAGCGTTGAAGCAACAGACGCTCCGTGACTCGACGGCTGCGCTGGTTCGGGTTCGGCGGCGGCGTTCCGCCTGGCGGAGGGCGGAATTGACGGCAGCCGCGGTACTGATCGCCGGTGTCGCGTTTCTTGGCGGTCGCCTGTCGGTGCCACGTGCGTTGCCGGGGAGCGTGGATGTCGCGCCGCCGCGGGCGGCAGCCGAGCCCGATGGCGTAACCGTACCGAGTGAACTCGTCGCATGGCTGGACGCCGCCCGTCTCTTCAAGCAGTTGGGTATGCAGGACCGCATGGCTCGAGCCGTCGACCGCGCCGGCAGACTGCTGCCCGTTGACACGGTCACCGCGGAAGCCGAGACGGGGCAGGTGTTCGCCACCGGTGGATCTGTCGAGAATCAGAATAAACGTATGGAACCGATGGACATGCCGGGCCTGCACCCGTTGGCTGAGAGTGTGAATCGAGTTCTTGCACAGTCTTTTGGAGATTGAAACATGAGAACTGGATGGATCAAAAAGTTGTTGTGTGTCCTTTGCGTGGTTCTGCCAGTGGTCTTGGCGGGGGTTGCGATGGCCCAGAGCAAGACGCCAAGCGTTCTGGATCGCGTGCAGAAGGTGGATGACCCGGAGTTAAGCGAGCTGATTCGAGAGGCCATGGAGAGCAGCAAAGGCCTCACGCATAGAGAAAGGTTGGAAATGATGCGCAAGGTCACACTGAGCTACGCCCAGATCAAGCTGCTCGACCAGCAGATCGCAGAGGTTTCCCGCAAGGTCGAAACGACAACGGGACCCGCAGAAATTAAGTATGAGCTGCTGCTGGCCAAAACGGAACTCGAATCCAAGCTTACGGCCGAACTGGCGAATCTCAGGGAGGTTATGGGCGTCGTCCCGAGGCACGCCTTCGATAAAAAGCCGCTGGAGACCCTCAATACGTGGCTGTGTCTCAATGTAGTCGATGAGCGTGTGTACGTGCTCGACGCCCTGAAACCGTTCCTGGAGTACTGGGCCGAGCGGAGCTGGAAGTCGGCGGGATTGCTGCCCGAGAAAGAAATGTTGGACTACATCCGGGAGCGATTAAAGAACAAAAAGGGCCTGCCGATACGGATCGATATCTATTACAAGTCTGCTACGAGCAGTGCGGCCGCGGAACTGCGCGCCAAGATTGTCTCTTTAATCAGAGAGACCAACACTCAAATGGAGGCTGAAATACATTCGGAACTGGCCATATGGATTGGTTCCGGCGAATCCACGTTCTTCCTGAGGCAGGGCCGGATAAGAACATTTTATCCGATGGCCGTGCGGCGACCGGACCGAGGTCCCAAACTACTCGTCACGGGCCTTGTCAATCCGAACGACCTCGAGCAGCATATCCTATGGCGTCTCACGATGCCGAAGAATGTGCCGCTCAGGTTCCGAATCGAGTACGACGAAGCAAGCGCCTTGTTGGCAAGGCAGGTAACTGAAATGACGAAGGCCGTTGCCAAACGCCTGGGCATCGCTGACGTGGTAGAGGTCGACGAAGCCCTGGTCGAGCCTGTTCCTGAAGATATCTTTCTGGGTCGGTGGCAGGCCCTCGGGAAAGGCGAAATCCTGGCAATTGATGTACAGCCCGGAGAAGTGTGCCAGGTCACGATGGGCGACAGATCGCAGACAATCAAGCCCGGGACGAGTGTAAAAGGCATATGGGTGCCGACCACCAAGGAAATAGTCATAGACATCAATGACAGATTTTCAGGCAAGTCCAATTGTCCCTACCGGGGATCCATCAACGCCGAAGGTAATCTCGTCATCAACAGAGTAGAGATTTACCCCCAGGGCAGTATGCATTTCATAAGTGGAACACAGACGATCTTCGAGAGGGTGGAATAGGAGTGTTCCCCTGAATCGCAGGGGATGGTGTCACAAGAATCCCAATGAAGAGGAAAAGAGACAATACAGGATTGAAACCGTCAGAGGCGGCGGTAAACAGCAGCCTGCTGTAACACTTTGGAAAGGAGAGGAACCATGTTAAAGAAATTCGTACTAATTCTGGCGGCACTGCTTTCGTGCCATGTTTCGGCGGCGATACCGGACGGGTGGTCAGAACGGGACATAGGTACGACCGGCGGCAGCGCAAATGAGGCCGGCGGCACGTGGACCGTAAGCGGGGACGGGGCCGACGTCTGGGGCACTTCTGATGCTTTTCACTTTGTCTACCTGCCCATGTCCGGGGACGGTGAGATTACTGCACGCGTCGTCAGCCGCGGCACCGGCTCAGACAGATGGGCCAAGGGCGGAGTGATGATTCGCGAGACGCTCACGACAGGCTCAAAACACGCAATGATGGCGATAACCGGGGGCGAAGGAGGCGGCTTAACCTTTCAGAACCGGCCTGCCACCGGCGGCAGTTCGTACAGCGCACACGACTATCCAACTGCGGCGCCGCCTTACTGGGTAAGGCTGAAGCGCGAAGGGAACACCATTACAGGTTACTCCTCGGCAAACGGCGTTGACTGGGTGCAGCAGCCCGATGGCGTCAGGACAGACTCGACGCCAAATCCCGTCGATATTCAAATGGCGACCGACGTCTTTGCAGGCCTGTTCGTCACCTCGCATGCGGCGGGCGAGGTGCGCACGTACACGTTCGAGAAAGTAACCGTCGGATTTTCGACGACCGCTACGGAGCCCGCACCCCAGGATGGCGCCGTCCACGTCGGCACGTGGGCGCTGTTGAGCTGGATACCGGGTTCCACAGCCGACTCGCATGACATTTACTTTGGCGAGAACTTCGTAGACGTCAGCAACCGCACCGGTGAGACCTTCCGAGGCAATCAGCCCTCTGTCTATTTTGATGTCGGGCTGCCCGGATCGCCTTATCCGGACGGTCTGGTTCGGGGCACAACATATTACTGGTGTGTGGATGAAGTGGAAATCGACGGCGTGACCAGGCACAGGGGCGACGTGTGGAGATTCACCGTTCCCTCCGAAAAAGCTTATAATCCTGACCCGCCCGACGGTGCCCACTTCGTAGATCCACACGCAACTCTCACGTGGACGGCTGGTTCCGGCGCCGAGTTGCATACGATATTCCTGGGCAATGATTTTGACAACGTGGCGAGTGCTGAAGCAGGGAGAACTCAGGCATTTGCCAAGTTCGACTGTCGCTCCCTCGAACCCGGTAAGACGTACTATTGGCGCGTAGATGAGTTCGACGGCGCCGTGACGCATAAAGGTGACGTCTGGAACTTTTTTACGGCACCCGAGTTCCTTGTCAGTACGCCGGTGCTTTGGCTGGATGCCAGTGACATTGATGGGGATGGTGATACAAATGATAATCCCGCAGATGGTGGCGATGTAACCATTTGGGCGGATAAGTCCGGCAATGGCAATGATGCTGTCGGCAACACCGTTCCAAGTTACTCCACAAGTGCCATTAACGGTAAGGCCGCAGTGCATTTTCAGCCCAACGAGTATCTGGTGGGACAAAACGGGTTTGGAGCGAATATTACGGCTACTGTTTTTATTGTTGGCGTTTTACATTCGAAAGCTGAAGATTCATCAGTTGTTATATTTTCCACGCAGCCGAGTGGTGGTACGGATAGCGCTCGAAGAGGTCTGTGCGTATCAGTCGTCAAGGAAAGCACAGTTATTGAAACAGACCGTGGGATGACATTCCCGGACAATCCTGTTGGGTTGTCTAACCCATGTCTTGTCGTAGATGTCGATACAGGAAATGCTGACAGTAACGCCTTTAATATCGCACGATTTATTGATGGCGGCTCTAATGACCTTAATGGCGACATTGCAGAAATCATTGTTTACGACTGCGAGTTAACTACGGCAGAAAAGAATGAAGTTGCAAGTTACCTGGCACAAAAGTACGGTTTGGGTAGCATCGATATTCCAGACAGGCCTACAATGACTCTACGGGGGCTGGGTGGACTGGCGGAACAATGGCTGGCCAGCGACTGCTCCGCTGAGAATTGCTGGTGTGATGGAGCCGACCTTGATTACAGCGGCAATGTCGATTCTATGGATCAAGCAATATTTGAGCAAAGTTCCTCAAGGCCGGAAAATGCTTACTATGTTGCCACCGACGGCCGGGACAGCAATCCCGGCACAGAGCAGTTGCCTTGGCGGACGGTACAAAGAGCAGCTGACACGTTGACCGCAGGCGAAACCGTTTATATAAAAGAAGGAACTTACAATGAAAGAATCTGGGTGCAGAATTCCGGAACGCCCCGCAACTTCATTACCTTTACCGCATATCCAGGTCATACAGTGACAATTGACGGTACGGGTATACGGTTTGACTGGTATGGATTATTTAATGTGAAAGACAAGAGCTATATCAAGGTTTCCGGTTTAAGGGTAATAAACTCTCCCTACTGGGGAATCTATGTGGGAGGAAATTCGAATAACATCATCATCGAGAAAAACTATACTTACAACACAGCTTCTTCCGGGATTGCTGCCTGGCGCGGATCAGAGACAGTTAATTGCAGTGACATAATCATTAGTGGCAATGAGATTGAGCTGGCCGTAAATGGCGAACAACAGGAATGCATATCGCTTAGCGGGATAGACAAATTTGAAGTCAGGTATAATTACGTTCACCACGGAAGTCTTACTCAAACGTTGGAATACTCCACAGGAGGCGAGGGGATAGATACGAAGGACGGCTGTTCTAATGGGAAGGTATATAGAAATTGCGTGTATCGTACATATAACAAACTCGGCATTTATGTAGATGCCTGGGATGAAGACAGCTCTAACATCGAGGTTTTCGACAACATAGTGCACGACTGTCAGACTGGTTTTGCTGTGGCATCTGAAGCCGGCGGAGAGCTTGAAAATATCAAGTTTTATAACAATCTTGCCTACAATAATGACAACTGGGGAATTTTTGTTAATGCATGGCACGATAATTCAGTGTTGAAGCACGGTAAAGTAATAAATAACACTTTTTATAACAATGGAGGCGGTATATATATTGGAGATGAGATATTTGAGAATCTTGTCGTAAGAAACAATATATGCAGCCAGAATGAACAAGCTCAATTAGTAAACACTTCTGAAACGAAGCACAGGAATCAGCAAGGCGAAATTGATGTGGACCATAATCTGATTGATGGTTTTCGGGGCTGGTGGTGTGAGATTTATGGTTCCATGCCTGCTGTGGGTGACCCCTGTTTCGTGAATCCCTCATTGGGAGATTTTCATTTAAAGTCAAATTCACCTGCTATAGACAAGGGTTTGCCTATTGACGCACCAAGTTACGATTTTGAGGGGGATCCGCGCCCTGCCGGTTCAGGATACGATATAGGTATTGACGAGTACTGTAAATAGAAATAAACCATGAGGGAGAATTAAAGGGGTCGCGGATCATTTATAATCCCCCGCTTGATGTAGTCGAGATTGATTTGGAATCTGAGAAATATTGCGACGTGCAGGGAAACAAAATATATGGGGGCGTTACTTTAGAGTCCTTCGAATCGAAGATTCTTATCTCATCCGATTTCGAAACCCCGGACCTGCTCATCGAAGCAGAGCTGAATAAAAACCTTAACGTCCGGTAGGAAAGGCTACTCACCTGCCCATGCGGATTTTAACGCTTGATTAGCAACTGCAGTTCATATCTAATGGAAATCATAAAGACTATCGGTTGGCAAAATACCATCGCTGATATTACCTTGCCTGCCGCCTGAAACGGATATAAGGAGAAGTGTTTTGGCTGATTCAAATAACGATTTGAAGAAAGAAATCCGGCGAACTGTTGAAGGGATCAATGAAGCCTCTCGGAAGGGTAACATCGAGGCCCTCAAACACTTTTGCCACAAGGACGTGGTTATCGTTCCTCCCGGTTTTGTTCATCGGGCCGAAGGCAGAGATACTTATCTCAAAAGCGTCGAGGATTTTTGCACCACCGGCAGCGTTCTCGAATACAAAGAGCTGTCTATGAAAATAGATGTTTTCGGCGACGTTGCAGTTGTCTATTACAGCTACGAAACGAAATGGAAAATGGAAGGCAAGACCTTCAACGAGACCGGCAATGATGTGATGGTTCTGGGCCGTACCAAAGGAAAGTGGCTGCTGATCTGGCGCACGCTGATTCCTCTTACCCAGGTTAGTTAGAATAGGTTTTTCCTTTAGCACATTCGACCGCATTGAGGGTGATGAACACTCAGAATCCGATACCCTTTTCTCAATTTACAATCCCCTTTATTAGTCTGATTTAACCAGGTGTCCATTCGGTTTGTAATGGCGTTTAGCAGTATTAAAAACAGGTTTTCTGGGACTAACTTGACTTTTTAGCAAAATGGGCCTATATTTATATAGTCCGGCGGAATAAATTACGCCGGTTTAACCACCCCATTATCGGGGGGAGGTGTTTGAACTTATGCGATTCCAGACGTATTTGGTTCATGGATGGTAAATAATAATCAATAATCAGCTATAAATAATCATTTAGTATGGCAGGGATGTTTGATAACAGCATGGTTCTTCAGGTTCAGCAGGCCAATGATATCATTGACGTGATCGGCGAGCATGTGAGCCTGAAGAAAAAGGGGCGTGAAATGGTGGGTTTGTGCCCCTTTCACGATGACCATCGGCCGAGTATGAATGTCAATCCTGTCAAACAGATATTCAAATGTTTTTCCTGCGGGGCCGGCGGGGATGTATTCAAATTCATTCAGATGCGAGAGAACCTGACTTTTCCGCAGGCAATCGAGAGATTAGCCGAGCGCGCCGGCATAAAGCTCGAAAAAAGGCAAATGCCAAGACGTCTTTCGAGCGGAGCCGACGCAGGACAAAACGGGCAGATAGAGGATGTCGATCCTAACAGGCTGGCCAAGGCCAACATCTGGGCGGCAAGATACTTCCAACAGAAACTCAACGATGATAAAATGGGTAAGTTTGCCCGTGATTATCTCGCCGAAAGGAAAATTAGTCCTGAAAGCGTGGAAAAATGGCAGCTCGGCCTGGCGATCAATTCTTCGGATGGACTTCTCAATGAGGCGAAGGCCAAAAAAGCGTCATTGAAGCTGCTGGAGCAGGCGGGGCTTATCCTCGGCCAGAATCAGGACAAGTTCGTCAACCGGCTGATGTTTACGATTACAGATGTGACCGGCCGGGTGATTGGCTTTGGCGGCAGGACGCTGGACGATAACAGCGCCAAGTATATTAACTCGCCGACGACGGTACTGTTCGACAAGAGCAATTCGCTGTACGGCCTGGAGCAGGCCCGGCACGAAATTGTCTCGACGGGGACGGCTGTCGTCGTAGAAGGCTATACTGACTGTATTATGGCGCACCAGTTCGGCTGCTGCAATGTCGTCGCGGCGCTTGGAACCAGCTTCACGGCAGGGCACGGGCGCCTCTTAAGGCGGTACGCCAAAAAGGTCATCCTGATATTCGACAGCGACGTAGCGGGGATCGAGGCGGCCAACCGAGCGCTGGATGTCTGCCTGGCGCAGCGGATCGATATCAAGCTGGCCTCGGTGCCGGAAGGCAAAGACCCGTGCGATTTCCTTTTAGCTGCGGGAAAAGAGGGCTTCGAGCGGCTCGTCGCCGAGGCGGTTGACGTTTTCCGGTTCAAATGGGACAGGCTCAGGGAGAAGTTCGCTACCGATGATACCCTGGCGGGCAAGAAATCGGCCATTGATGAATACCTGCAGACCATCGCGACGGGACTGCAGGCAGGCAAAATTTCCGATATCGACTTAGGGCTTCGAGTCAATCAGATTTCGAGGATTATCGGCCTTGACAGCAGACAAATCAACGCCGAGCTGAATAATCGCCTAAAACGGGCGCAGAGAGCCGCCAGCTATGGTAGTCGGAGTGAAAACGTGCCCGGCGTCGATTACGGGCAGGGACGTTTTGCCGCAGCTCAGCGAGAAGTGCTGGAAGTACTGCTGAATGAGCCGAAACTGTACGAGACTGTAAAACAAAAAATTACAGCGGACGTATTTGATGTACCGATACTTGGGCAGGTGGCTGCAATCCTGTTTGAGACGCTGGATAGCGATGTTAATGCTTCACTAACAGAGATTCTGGCCCGGACCGAGTCTGTGGAGCTTGGCAACTGCATCATGGAATTGTCAGCGGACGGTCAGAAGAAGGGCAATTTCGAATCAAGCCTGGCAGGAGCTGTGAGTGCAATTGAGCAGTATACGGCACAGAAACAAGATGGCCTGACCGAAGGTACCGAGGATCAAAGTGAGTTTCTACGAAGAGTTTATGATAGTACGGAAAAGACAAATCCGCATAACGTGGGAATGGTGTAGCGAACAACCGCGGTCAAATGGCCGTAAAAGCAAATGGGGCACTGAGATGCTTGCGATTATGCCGGGTTGAGAATAAATGGACTTTCCGTGGCGTACGATTACGGATTGATTTAAAAAATATAGACAAGGGTGTTAATTGTGGCAAAAAAACGAAAAAAAACACGCAAGAAAAAAACTGCTAAAAAACAGGCTGCTAAAAAAATCGTGACTGAGAGCGAGTCGGCAGAGATAGTCAAGGGCAATGACACTGAACGGCAGATAAAAATGCTCATTAAAAAGGGCGAGAAAAAAGGATTCCTCACCTATGAAGAAATGAACGATGATTTGCCCGAAGACGCCGTGAGTGCAGTCCGCCTGGATCGGCTGTTGTCGACGCTGGATGAGAGGGGAATCAGCCTTCTCGATGAGGCTGATGTGGAATCGCGACAGGCTGCGAAAGCAGGGGATGATGAGTTTGATGAAGCTGAAGAATCACTGGATGGTGAAAATGACGACAAAGATAAAAAGATCAAAGACGAGGATGAACTGCTCGAAAAACGACTCATCGGCGAAGATGGCGCTCGACGAATTGACGATCCTATCCGCATGTATTTGACTCAAATGGGCCAGATACCGCTGCTGACGCGGAATTCTGAAATCGCTTTGGCAAGAAAAATTGAACTGGCCCGAATGGCCTTTCGGAGAAAAATGCTCCAATGCGATTACTGTGCCAGAAACTCCCTCGATTTACTACAGCAAGTCAACGACGGCTCAATGTCTTTTGATAGAACGATTAAAGTCGGCACCGTACAAAACATGACCAAAAGCGTGATAAAAAAACGACTCCCCGAAAACATCAAAACTGTAGACGGGCTGCTCAAGGTCAACCAAAGTCTGTTTCGGCAAACTCTCAACGACCGAAACAAGAGCGAGGGCAAGCAGGCATTGAAACAACTGCGCAGATCCAAGCGAAAAATCGCTACACTTCTCGAAGAGCTCAGCCTGCGAACCAGTAGGATTCAGCCGCAAAAAAACAAGCTCCACGGCATCTGCGACAAAATGCATCAATTAGAGCAGATGATCCAGACCGGCCCCAACGGTGACATTACCGACCAGGACATCGAAGCCATAAAGCAGGAGCTGAACGGCCTCCAGGAACTGGTAATGGAAACGCCGCCGCAGCTCACCAAGAGACTCGCCGTGCTGGAAAAAGTCTACTCCCAATACGAGGAAACAAAGCGAACGCTCTCCAGCGCCAACTTGCGCCTCGTCGTCTCCATCGCCAAGAAATATCGCAACCGCGGCCTGAGCTTTCTCGACCTCATCCAGGAAGGCAACACCGGCCTGATGCGAGCCGTTGACAAATACGAGTACCGCCGGGGCTACAAGTTCAGCACCTACGCTACCTGGTGGATTCGCCAGGCCATCACCCGTGCCATCGCCGACCACGCCCGAACGATTCGCATACCTGTCCATATGATCGAAACAATGAGCCGGCTGCGAACCGCCGGCAAAGTCCTGCACCAAAAATTAGGCAGAGAGGCGACCGTCGAAGAGATCGCCGAGGAAGCCGTGATGACCATTGAGGAGACCCGCCGGGTGCTGAAGATTTCCAAGCATCCGATCAGTCTCGACAGACCCATCGGAGAAAGCGAGGACAGCTACTTCGGCGACTTTATCGAAGATCACGAAATCGATTCGCCTGTCACCTCCGCCACGCAGGAAATGCTCAAAGACAGGATCGACGTGGTCCTGAAAACCCTTTCCTACCGCGAGCGTGAAATCATCAAGCTCCGCTACGGCATCGGCGACGGCTACACTTATACATTAGAAGAGGTCGGGCGAATTTTCAAAGTCACCCGCGAGCGTGTCCGCCAGGTCGAAGCCAAGGCCATCCGCAAGCTCCAGCACCCCGTCCGGTCCCGAAAACTCGAAGGTTTCATGGACCACAAGACGGCGTGAAACTCCCCCTCGTCATCCCGAGCGCAGTCGAGGGATCTGATCATTAATATTTAGCCCCGCAATTCATTGCGGGGTTTTTTAAGTTTATTATGGTTTTTTTCTTGAAAAGATATCGTCCCAAAGCTCCGCAGCGTGACTCGTGACTTGTATCTCGCGGTTTATTCGATGCACAGAAATCTAAAAAATATTTAGCCCGCCGATTCACTCGGCGGGTTTTCTTTCAAATCAACACGAAAGAGCATTTTATCCCGCAGCACGAGCAAGTTCTGACCATTCTCCAGGCTATCAAAAACTATCATTAGCAAGCACAACTCATCGAAAAATGTACTGGACACTCCTTTAATTCCCCCCCCTAGCGACGGCCGTTCCATATACGGGTCGTGCCAGGGAAAGATAGTTGCGACTACTTAATGAAGTAGCCGGACACTCGCCATTTGCCGTCCTTATCCATCATGGGCGTGACCGTCTCGACGGCGGATTTCTTGTTTGCGAAATTCGTGTTGTATTGAATGATAACATACTGGCCATCTGGTGCTCCCGGAGCTGACGTAGTGTAGTGTGACGCTTTGAGTTTTCTGCAAACTAATGTGCCCAGTGGTTTTCTGAAAACTTCCATAGATTTCTGCCAATTCAAATAGCTTATACTAAGCATCAGTGCCTATTGAGGTTCGTCCGTATCATCCAGTCCTGGAAGCAGGTTTCCAGTTCCGTCACTTTTACGGCATATGCTTTTGAATCAGCTCTGTCTGCCAGCAAATTTTTTAGCTCATGAGGATCATCGTTAAGATTGTATAAGGCCTTTCTTACTTTTTTGGCCGAGTCGTCGGGCCGCATTAATTTCCAGCCGTCTTTTAAAACCATGTGAGACGGTTTGCCTTGCAGGTCGCTGAGCCATTCCGTAACCACATATGTATTATCTTCATTGAATGTACCTTCAATCAGACCGCGGAGACTGCTGCCATCTGAGGGGTGAGTGGGCATATCCAGATAATCCAGGATGGTTGCGAACAAATCCATGTTTGAAACCGGAGCTTTAACTTTTGTTCCCGGCTTAATTCTTCCGGGAAACCGGATCATCATGGGGACATGAGACGATTCTTCATAGAAACAGAATTTACCCCTCATCCCATGGCTCCCCAGCATTTCACCATGGTCACTGGTAAAAATAACCAGGGTATTGTCTGTTAATCCAAGTTCATCGAGTTTGTTTAAGATCTGCCCAACCCAGTCGTCAATTTCTTTAATCAAAGCGTAATATTCCGACATGAAGTATTGAATCATTTTCGGATCAGAGTATTTTTCGTCGGTCCTCTTTTTCATATTTATATAAGGCGAATCTGCCATGCCATCATTAATGTTTATCGGGGGAACCATGTTCTCCGGGGGATACATTTTTATATATTTTTCTGTAGCCAGGTACGGAGGATGCGGGTGATGAAACGAACAGGTAATACTCAACGGTTTATCTTTTAATTTTTCTAATGCATGAATTGCTTCGCCTGCTTCAAAAGCCGGCATATGGTATTGGGCGGGAATCTTTGTGATCCCATGAATATCCGATTGTCCGACTTTGATGTTTGAATCCTTACCCTTTTTCTTCAGGTCAAATCGTCTATCAATTGGATCAGGCAAATAGGGTCTGTCTGTGAGCGTGTCTTTTAACTCTCCTTCTTTGAGTTCTCTATCAGGATACAATGGATTGAGATATTGCATATATGCTTCTTTATGGCCCGGTCCCAATTCTGTTTTATGTATCCCTGCCATTGTTACCGGATTGTTATAGAGCCTTGCCCGAAAGATGGGTGCGTGCCATTTGCCGTAATATTCACATTCGTATCCGTTTTCTGATAAAATCTCATCGTATGTTTTCATGGGCATAACACCGGTGTCCTCCGGAACATATGCCTTTTTGTTTGAAATCACCCTGGTATGCGCCACCGTGTGACCTGTAAGCATCGATGCCCTGGCCGGCCCGCAAACAGCACACTGCGTATAGGTCTTTTCGAAGTAAACACCCTGACGAGCCAGTTTGTCAAGGTTAGGCGTATTCAGGATTTTGTTACCGGCATAACTCAGTGTATCAAACCGCTGTTGGTCAGTCATGATAAACAGCAGGTTAGGCTTACCACCTTTGCTTCCAAAATTCTGCATATCTTCTGAGCATCCGACCGAACTCGTGACTGCTATGGACATCGCTGCCGCTTTTAAAAACTCTCTTCTGTTCTGTAAATTCTTTTTCACTAATGCGCCTTTCTAATATCTATATCCTCAGGGATTTCCATTATAACATTGTATATCTTAGTTGAAAGAACATAAAAATGGCAACTCCACCGTACAACATTCTGCATGTTGAGCAGCCATCTGGTTTCCTCATTTCCATATAAGTCGGATTAAACCGCTACTTACAATCTAAGTGGCGGCAAGCACTAAAGCTTATTTCGGTTCCCAATGAAAAGTTTCATCTTTTACTTTCAGTCTTAATGTATTCTTCTCCGGGCCGGGCTGTGCAAATGACTTCGGAGAAGCGGTCTTTAGTTTGTCTTTTATGGCTGCATATTTGCTGTTGCCGGCAAGGTTATACCACTCGTTAAAATCCCGTTTGACATCATAGAGTTCCTCGGTGCCATCTTTGTAATGGATGTACCGCCAGTCCTGATTAATGATCGCATATTCATCGGGATACATTCCCGGCAGCAGGACATTTCGATCCTTTGCTTCTGCGGGATTATGCAGAACCGGTGCGAGCGAAGTTCCCTCAAGGCCGGTTGGAGCGGGCAGGCTGCAGAGCTCGGCAAATGTCGGGTACATATCGATCAGGCTAACCGTGGACTTAACCGTAGCGCCGGACTTGACACCGGGACCGGCCCAGATAAAAGGTACACCTGAGGTACGCTGCCAGAGGGTATGCTTACCCCAGTCCATTTTCTCGCCGTGATGGTAACCGTGGTCACTCCACAAGACGATAATTGTATTGCCGGCGTTTGGCCCTTTTTCTAAAGCATCCACCAGACGCCCAAGCATGGCATCAGCATACGAGACACATGCCAAATAACCGTGAATCGCATCTTCAACCGCATCAAGCTGAACAAGGCGGCGATGATGGGCTCCTCGGGCGATCTTGGCCTTACGCACGGCTGGTGGCAAATCGTCAAGATCATCCGCTTTATAGGGCGGCAGCTTGATCTTTTCAGGATCGTAAAGATCGAAGTACTTTTCCGGACAATAGTTGGGAAAATGAGGTGTATAGAGTCCAACGGCCAAAAAGAACGGCTTGTCGTGTTTTTTATGCAAATGGTCACAGGCCCAATTAGTTCGGATCGTATCAGCCATCTTTTCCTCGTCTTTGTTGAGGACCTTACCCCATTCGAGGAAAAAGTTGTTTGCCGGTTTTCGATCATGATTAAAAATGCTGTTAGGGTATGGCTTCGGAAGAATTGGATCTTTGGTTGACCAACTGTTGAGTCCCCAGCCGCTTTCCTTCTGAGCCTGGCTGCGTACAAAGTATTCGTCCCATCCACGAAGGTCAACGAAACCAGCAGGATGATGAAACAACTTACCGGCACCATACGTTCGGTAGCCGCCTTTCTGGAATGTTGCTTGTAAAGGTTGAATCTCCGGTTTGTTTTGGTGATAGACCTGTGTCTTGTAACATCCGGTTGTCGTTGCATATTGCCCGGTGAAGATGGCCGACCGCGACGGCGCACAGAATATGCCTGCAGTATGAGCATTCAGAAAAGTGACGCCGGAAGCAGCCAGGCGGTCCATGTTGGGTGTAACAGCCTGCTCATACCCATTGGGCCCAACCCAATCACACAGATCATCCAACGCAAAAAAAAGAACATTAGGTTTAACACCTTTTCTTCCAAAACTCTGCATGCCTTCCGAGCATCCGGCCAAACCCGTAACTGCTATGGACATCGCTGCCGCTTTTAAAAACTCTCTTCTGTTCTGTAAATTCTTTTTCATAGAGGTGCCTTTCTCATATCTATATCCTCAAGGATTTCCCATATAACATTCTATATCTTAGCTCAGTTATACGGCTATTGTCGGCATAACACTTCCCTTTTACTTATTTTTTGTTATTGGTGTTGATCCGTCGTTTTGCTGTTTTTTTCCGGGCGTGCTCCTGCCAGCATTAACATAACTTTGCAGCAGGGCTGTCAGCTCTTTAACTTTTTCAGGATACTTGTCCTGCAAGTTATTTTTTTCGATACATTTTTTATAAAGATATTAAACGGAATTCTACATATATGGGTTTATGATCAGACGGATAAACACCATTTACATTGTAATCCACTTGCTCATATTTGAGAACCTCTACATTTCCTCTGTAGAGTACCCAGTCAATACCGCTGCCGCCTTTAATACTGTCTTTTAGCAAGAGAGCATCCTCGGTATTTTTATCGCCAACAAAGGTCTTATAGACCTCACCCCCTGGTCTGGTATTAAAATCACCCATCAAGAATACTGGACGTTCCTTGGTCCACTCGCCAAAGCGATTGCAGAAATTGATACGTTCCATAATCAATTTTGCGCTATTCAACCTTGCCATTGCTTGGTCTCTTCGGTTGAAGAGATGTGTATTAAACAGGTAAAATTCCTGAGTATTAGCCCAATGCCCCCGGTAATCAGAAGGATAGGGATAGGTTTTGCCTTCAGCGGGTTTGTTAATCAATGACAGGCGAACCCAGGTTACCATCCGGGGATTGACCTCCGGGCCGCTGCCAATGACATCTGGCGTTTCTGAAAGCTGGAAACTGTGCATTTCACGGAGGCGGAATTTATCTCGTTTGAAAAAAATGGCCATATGCTCGTCGTCATCCCCCCCTTTTCTGCCCTCACCAATCACAACATAGCCAGGCAATTGCTCCATTAAATAATCGATCTGCCCCTTCAAGCCCTCTTGAGTGCCAATGACATCGGGGCTATATTGTTGAATCATATCAACCTGCATATCACGCCGTACTTCCCAGGACGGCTTAAACGTGGGACTGGCAAACTTCAGGTTGTAGGTCATCAACGTGACGATCTTGCCCTTTTCCTTGGAATCCTGGTCAACTTCAACTTTTGCCGTAATGTCTGAGGTGAACAAACCAACAAAGATTAGGCAAACCATGACGTGATATTGTCGCATCATATATATCCTTTCAATTTGCTAATTATTTCCACAGTTATTTCTGCGGAGTTATCACATGGAGTAAGAACATCTGTCGGGTTTTATTTTTCACAATGCCGGGAATGAGGATCGCATCGTTGGTACGGTTCCAGCGCGGTGCCGGGTCAATACGAATATTACCACTGTATTGACCTTTATCGATACCTTCGCTGCGAACAAAGGCACCATCGCTGCGCCGATACACGGCATAATAGTTTTTGTTGTTTTGCTTGTACCCATTTACAAACCAATTGCCGTCTGGCGACAGTGAAATATCGCCTTCGGGATTTGGAAACATGTCCGGCGTACCAATTTGCCCGACGACCGTTTTCTTTTCCATATCATAGAGAACTTGCTTGTTCTTTTCTCTGCCGATCAGAACGGTCTCCTCAGCCCATTCCGGATGACCCCCGATATGCTTTTCGTGCAGTTGCAGATGGCTGCCGTCAATGTAAATACTGAAGGGGATGTTGGTACGCTTGCCTTTACTCTTCCCATCCCAACCGGCACGGGCAAAGAAGTAAACACGATTGCCTTGCCGGTTCCAGAGCGTATGGTTAATAAATAACCCGCTATGCTCAAAATCCGGGTTGCGTTGCTTTATCTTCGCTTCGAGTTGACGATAGGACACCAGTAAACGCTTCTTGCCGGTTTTTATATCCACCACGAATATCCCGTCGTTGGCTGGTGCGATTTCATCTTGGGACCAGTCAAGTGCTTCCGGATATCCCGTCACCAACCGCAACCGGGCCAGCCGCCCGTAGTTGATAGCAAGAAACGCCGACCCATCCGCTGCCACTCCCCCGTTACCGACAGGCGTATCATCAAACCGGTATTCGCACACACGTTTCTTTTCCTCAATATCATACAAGACCGTAAATACCTTGCCCGTTTCGACATTCCGGTCATTGAAGAAAAACTGTGTCTGCGGCTTCAGCGGATGCCAATAGAACATGGTCCCCTGCTGGGGATTCCAGGCATAACATTTATCCAGACGAATAATCTGGTTGTTTTTTTCCGTATCAACCAGTATTACCATTGCATACTCTTGCGGCGTGGGCAATCGATCGATGCGGTCGATCTCTAGGCCCAGTATATACCGGCCGTCCGCATTCCACGGAATCGTCAGGCACTGACCGATATAACCAAAGAAATGGTGTTTCTGACCGGAAGTAAGCTGCTCGATCTCCAATCTAATTGAAGATGTCTTATCAGCATAGCTTACGGTGCAAGCAAATACAACAATCAGTGTCATAACGCATATATTCTTTGTTTTCATAGAATCCTCTTTATTTTACAAACGATAATTCCACTCTATTTGAGACAGGTAGCTGTCTTTAATTATTCAAAAGTTCATGTTAAATACCTCATCGTTTATTATCATATTCTCCAATATATCATACCTTACTCTTCACGCAACACATTGATTCTATTTCGGACCAGGCTTTACGGATGGTTATGCCGATGATTTTATCTGCATGGTAGAAGATGCCAGACAAGCACAATGCATCCTAAATATGCTTCGGAAAAGATTTGCTAAATTCGAACTTGAGTTGCACCCTGAGAAGACGCGTGTTATCAGTTTTGGAAGATTTGAGCGAAAGCGTGCAAGCGAGCCGGATGCTGGAAATCGGTACGTCTGGTTCTGTGAGAGGTGTTGATGCTCTTAGTATGGCAGAATATTGTGACACTCCCCAATCGAAAGAGGGAAGCAACAGGGAATACAAAGAATGCCTAAGCATAAGAGCTATAGTGCATCTACTCGACGGATTTTTCGGGTTGAGGATTAAAGGTGTCCGGTACTTTTTTTCTCATTTACCTATTAAAATTTAAGTATCACAGTCTTATTAAAAATCTAATTCTCGAAAGCCTTCCTTCAACGAAATAAACAATTTAAACAGGTACGGCATGACAATAAGGCGATTCAAGGAAGTTTCGCGTTCAGTGGTGTATTACGCTTTTGGTAATATAATACCCGTAAATGATAAAAAAGCAATATTTTTATATTTTTCTACCACGAAGACACAGCCTGCCCTGAGCTTGTCGAATGGGAAGTTACACGAAGCCTTTGTAATTGACTATTTACAAAATACGACTTGAAATCTGCGTTTATCAGCGTTCATCTGCGGTTAGAATTATTCGTTAGTATATAGTCGTTGGTCGTTAGTCTAAATACCAAATACCATTAACCATTCACTGTTTCTTTATTTCTTCGTGAATCCTGGCTTTTATCTATATGAATTTTTGTCTCTGCGTCCTCGGCGTTCTCCGCGGTAAAGATCGCCTTGTAATGGAGATTTATTTGAAATTCCCCCGCCCTTTTGCGTTTAGATTCGTATAATGTAGAACAAATAGAATACAGAATACAGGAGACAGAATTCAGAATTACGCAGAACTCAGAACGCAATACGAATTTTAGCCTGCACCACTGGTGCCGGGTCCAAAGAATTGAGAATTTAGAATGTAGAATTGAGAAATACAGAAGAACAAAAGGCAGAATAATGCAAAAAACAGGTGAAAAAGAGTAGAAAACGACGAAAAATCGAGGTTAATTTGAAAAAACAAACCCAATTTTTTAAGGGGCAAAATGAACGTAATATCAATTATAACAAGGAGATACGAGAAATATATCGGATTGGACACTTGGTGAAAACAAACCCAATTCAAAGCCAATATTATTTAGCCCCCAGATTTTCTGGGGGTTGAAAAGCCAAGTTGAAAAAACAAAGCCAATTTACCGGCTGGTTAAATTGGCGCAAAGTCTTATTTGAAAGGATATTATGGCAATATATCGCCCTGCGGGCCACAAAAAAACAAAGCCAATTCAAAGCCAATCTGCCGATCTTCGGTCGGAAATCCGAAGCACGAAGCTCTCCATAAGGAGTCCTTAGGACTAAATCCGAAAAGAGTTGAATCTGTGCAAAAGAGAAGATTCGATCATTAGTTCCAATTCCGCTTGATTGAGTTGGCCAAGCCGGTCAAGGACGGGGCTTGGCCGCGAGCTGTTGCTCGCGGCCAATCGTGTCCACTATTACTTCCCCAGACCGGTCTGTGTCTCTATATGTACAGCGTTTCTCAAAGCAAAATGTTAACTATAAAATTTTAAAAAAGTAAAAATTTTTCGAAGACAAAAAAAGAGGCACAAACGCACAGCAATGTGTGAAAGTAAAAAGATAAACAAATGTAAAGATGAGCATAATGGGTCAAACGAGAGGGAGTGGTTTTGCGGCCTGTTGTTAAGACGGGAAAATTATATTGCTCCCAAGTATAATTATCGTTCAAGTTTAGGGGGCACGGTTTTCGTTGGTATCCGGCTCCGGCAGGATATCAGGCGTCCGAAAGGTCATGTTCAACGAAAATCGTTTTCTCAACTTCGAATCCGGTATTTTGAGATATTTTTTGGAATTTTGTTAATAAAATGCAAATACGAGCGTCTATATATATGAAAGAAAGAGGTTTTAGTTGTTACTAAGATTACCGGCGAAAGAGTCAGGATATGGATTCTCAAGATATAATTAAAATAGGTCACAGGGCGAAAAGCGAGACTGAGGCTTTTATAAATCGCCACCTTAACGATAAGGCTAAAGGATGGCCGAAAAGCTGTCTTTGCGGCCCCAATTATGCCGAATTCTGCCAGGAAGGGCAGATTGAAGAACGCAAATATCAGGGATGCTCCTGAGACAATAAATTGTGCCGATTGGTTTGCTGCCTGTGCGGTTTTTACTTTTAACTGAATTGAAGCCAGAAATCGGAAGAGGCCTGCAATTGCAATCTCATGGTCTTATCCATGGACGCCGCCAGCCAGCGTTTTACGGGCGTAGCTTCTCTTAAAGATGCAAAGAGTTCGCGATCTATGTTTTCACTCGGCTCATTGCCCTTCCAGAAGATCCCGAGCGTATTCGAGATGATTGCGAGTCTGCCATAGAGGGGGCTGAGCCTGAGATTTCTCGCACAGCATGCGTACGGCCGCTCCGGATGGAGTTCTCCGCCAATCGCTTTAAGGAGAATCGCAAGGGCTCCGGCGAAGTCCCAGTGACACGGCATAAAAAGATCGATAGCCATCGCTAAGGATATTCCGGCATTTTGGCCATCGACCGTATCGTGGATGGTAATCGCTTTTGTCTGTTCGAGGAAGCTCGTGTTGTCGTTGTAGTGTTTTCCGGCTGGATTCGCTCCCGGCTCGCCGTAATCCCCGAGATCCAGGGCAATATTGTGATAGGGCCGGCTCGGATCCAGCGCCGAGACGACCTTGTCAACGATTTGCTGCAACTGCCATATCTTTAAGGGGCTGGCTTGGCCAATGGCGTTCAATAGTTCATCTGCTGCAATGCCGCCGACATCGAGGTTCATGCCCCGAACAGACGGATCCTGGCACCAGCGAGAAAGTATGAGCCGGCAATTTTCCAGCTCCTTTTTTCGCTCTGGCGGCCGCTCGTCCGATTCCTCCGGGCAGCATCCTGCACCGATGGCCCCGACAATCCGCTCGGCTTCCTTGTCGGCCTCGTGATAGCATGATTCGAAGCGAGTAATAAGCTCTCTTATCCGAGTAGTCTGCTCGTCCAGGGGGGCAATGGCATCTTCGGCCTTGTCGATGTCTAACATCTCGGCGTCGGCTTGAACGCCGCAGTTCTGCCAACTTGCTCTGCAAGCTCCTTCGTTTGTATTGCTTTGATCGTTCATCTTATCACCGAATAATAAATTATAAGCCTTGAGTTTAAAGGCACAAGAATAGAAAGACACATATCATAAGGAAATATTCAATTGCCGTTTATGCAATAACAAGGATGAATAATAGCTTTTACCGTCTAAATTTATCCCAGTACGGCGAGGCGGTGAGGAAGGAAGTTTATTGCATCCCGGCTACGGGCTACCGGAATTGATTGTTTTTTTTGTTCCTGTGTACCATCGCATACGTACATCGTCCCCTGTCGTTTCGTCAAGAGTAGTAACACGTCCATCCAGCCACAGAATATTCGCTTTCCCGCCAGTCTTAAAGGGTTCGTTAATTCTAATACTATGTCTAAAAATGTCACGATATTGTTCTGAACGGCCACCTCCTTTTCGATAATGCACCAAATTCATAGCCCCGGGTGTGTCATTATTATGGAACATGTCTTGTTCGTTGTTTTCGACTCTCGGTTCCATATGGTCGTGACAAAAGATAAATTCCGAAGGCCGCAGATCATTCGTACTTTTACCCCTGGCATCCTCGTGAAAATTAAGAGCAAACGCCGCTTCCTGAATCGCTTCAGGATCGACGTCATATATCAGCGATGGAACACGCCGTAAGCTCGGGCAGTTAAAAATCTTTGTCTCTTTCAGGTATGGTTTATATATAATACCCCAATATGCATTGCTGTTGCTAAGGGGTAGTAAATTACCTCCTGCATCGTACCAGAGAAAACCGTTCGCGCTGTGGTAATTGGGTAATTTTCGATCATTGTCGTCCAAATACATGAACAGCGCTAGTCCAACATTTCTTAAATTTGATTTACAGATAGTTTGCTTTGCCGATTCTTTGATTCTTCGCATGGCGGGCATTATGATTGCCAATAAGACAGCAATGATCGCGATAACCACAAGCAGTTCGATTAGTGTAAATCCTTTAACATTGCGCCGGATTACCCTTGCTCTATCCTACATTTTATTTTGCCTTTCAAAGTGCTGTCTCAGTATGTTGGTGCTGACAAAAGAACTCTCCTTGTGGTATTTAGCATAATAGCATGGTGATGGTATCAGCAATCCCTTACATTGCCATCAACGTGCGTATCGCAATAAATTCTTAAGGGAATTACTTAATTAAGTCGCCCCGGCCGTTTTTCCGAGCCCTTATTAGGACAATGTACCATATTTTTACTATGAATGCAACTTTTTTGTTTCCTCATCGCCGATATTTTCCGGTATCGCAATCTCTAAGCTGGATATTTGAAACTACGGCAACAGGCATCATGTCCTTTTTGCAGAACTCGGCCGGATATTGAAAAATATTTTCAAGATAAGTAGCTATCTAACGTCAAATATGGTATGCTGCCAAAGTGATTTAAAGGCTCTGCCGTAAGGGTGAGCCTGGTAATTTGAATCTCAATCAAAGAAAGGATCAAAGGGCAATGAACCAACCGAAAACCGCAGTAATGAGCGTGACCTTGACAAGAACCTTTCTGTTATTGGCTACAGGCCTTCTTATCTGGACTTCCGCCGTGGCAGCTCAGGAAAAGTTGGGCGACCTTGTCGAAGAAGCGGGCTTCAACTGGATGATAGGCAGATGGACGGCCACCACCGACGACGGCCAGGAGATCGAGATGACGTATAAATGGGGCCTTGACAGGTACCTGGCCACCGTTGATTTTAAAATGGGAGAATATGCTTACCGCGGCATGATCTTCTATGTGCCGTCCGAGCAAAAAGTCATCGAGATCGGAGTCGATAACAGGGGCGGTACAGCAAAAGGCACGTGGGAAATTGACGGCGAAAAAACCATCTCGAAAAGCGAACGTACCCAGGCAGACGGCGAAACTATGAGGGTGGCAATGTCCAACTCGAAAGTCAACGCCGAGACAATGAAGGTGGCGGTTTACCAGATCCAGGCAAACGGCGAGCAGGCCGATGAGCCATGGGCAACGCTTCAGTTCAAGCGACAGAAAAAGCAGCCTCCCCAAAAAGCCGGTAACGCCTCCAAAACGGAACAAAAACAGAAAACGGAAAGTATGTCAGTAGCAGAAATTGAGGTGGAACTTACTCGTTGAGTCACCGGACACATCTGCGAGTGACATGTGTAGCCACTAATTGTAAATTCTCGACGAAAGAAAGGAACCAAGCATTATGAATCCACAAAGCAAAACAGGACTGAAAAGGAACGTGACAAGGATTTTTCTGGCAGCGGTAGTTGGTCTTATCATCTGGAATTCGGCCGCAACGGCACAGGAGAGCCTGGCTTCTCTGATGGAACAGTCAGGTTGTGAATGGATCGTCGGCAAATGGGCCGGCGAGTCACCTGACGGCCAAAAGTACGCGATCGAATACAAATGGGAGCTAAAACCGCACGTACTTAGCGTACATTTCAAAGGATTCGACTTCGAGTATCACGGCATCATCTTCTTCAATGCTTCCGAGGAGCGGGTGGTCCAGATAGGGGTAGATTCCAAAGGTGGTAACGGCAAGGGCATCTGGGATGCAGAGTACGGCAGGGCTACAATGAAAAGCGAGCATGCCGGTGAATACGGCGAGGTTTCCAGGATGGGATTCGTCTATTCGAATGTCGACGCCAATACGATGAAGTTGGAACTGTACGGACTGGACGAATATGGCGCGCTCGATTATGACCCGGGAACTACATTAGAGTTCAAGCGGCAGAAGCAGCTGGCACCAAAAAAGACAACGGGCTCATCAAATTCAAAGTAGGGCGAAAAGGCAAACCAATAGCGTCACTGTCATAACAGATATAACGGCATGAACGGATCTCGGAGTTCCGGGGTCCGCTCGCACTGTCGAAATTAAACAAGCGGTTCGTAGAATTCTTTTGGTTTTGGACCGAGTGTGTTGGTCAGGATGCCGAGCTTGTCGATTGTTGCTTCGATTCGGTCGCCGGCTTTCAGGTAATTGCCTGTTGCGAAGCCTACGCCGGACGGCGTGCCGGTAGCGATGATGTCACCCGGTTCGAGCGTCATCAGGTGGCTCAGGAACGAAACAATCTGCGCCACCGTATGAATCATCTGCGAGCTGTTCGCTTTCTGGCGGACCTCGCCGTTGACTGTCAGCTTCATATCGAGATTCTGCACATCCTCGATTTCGTCGGCGGTCAGCAGGTACGGCCCCATGGGGCAGAAACCGTCCGCCCATTTTCCGTTAAGCCAGTCGTAGAACTCGTCCCAGGGCCGCTTTGCGCGGTTCTTCTTGAAAGTCACGGTCCTCGCTGAGACATCGTTGACAATGGTATAGCCGGCGATTATATCCAGGGCCTTCTCCGTCGCTACGGCTTTGGCTCTTCGGCCGATTACGACCGCAAGTTCGAGTTCATAATCTATCGTCTCGCTGTAAGCAGGCCAGGGTATCTCGTCGCCGGGATTTGCCACTGCCGTTGCCGGCATAATAAATGGTCTCGGCACGGTCGTTAAACGCGGCGAATCCGAAAGACCGAGCTTCAGACCGGCCTCTTTGATATGCTCGACGTAATTTCCAGCTAAAGCAAGTATCTTTCCCGGCCGGGGGATCGGCGCCAGAAGCTTAACCGAATCGAGCGGTATCAGCTCCCCGGCGGATTTTTCCAGCCCGGCAAGTTTGTCAAGACACGCCGGGCCTCGTTCCAGAATCTCTCTGACGCTTCGCGGCGGATCCGCACCATCCCACGCCGAGATGATGTCGATCAGTCCCTCGCCGGTTAGTATCCCACAGGAAACTGATCCTTCTTTTGAATAAGTAGCTAATTTCATAGCTCGTTTTATACCCTTTTTCTATTGTGATGGGAATGGACAAGTTGGAAATTCATTGGTTTGAGTCATTCCCTCCAAATTTTGCTTCATCCGGCTCTGGAATTAGCCCGAAATTGGCTTTGTTTGGGTTTGTTTGGCTTTGTTTTTTCATGCCCAAAACCGTCAAAAAGCAACAAAAACTCCATAAACCCTTGCCATTACTGATTTAATACCACATTACCCATATTAATATTGGCTTTGTTTTTTCAACTAAGCTATGTTTAATACCATTGTTTCGGATTTAGAGCTTAGTGTTTAGAATTTCCGGCCAAAGGCCGGCTTTGGTTTTGTTTTTTCAGATAGCATCCTTTCAAATAAGCTTTCGGACTTGTCATTCCGCACTCGATGCGGAATCCAAAGACGTTGACAGCCCTGGATTCCTGTTTTCACAGCACCATAAGGCGTCCTGCTGAGAATGGCAAAACCGCCCTATGCTGTAATCAGAATGCAGCGCCTGGCACGAAAAAAATCGCCATTGCGAGGCCGAAAGAGCCAGCCCTGAGCGCAGTCGAATGGGCCCCGGAAATCTTTTGTTATAGACTGATATTGTTACTTTTTATTTCTTCATTATCGATTCATCATTATCAATCAAACCTCATATTCGTATGTTTAGTGTATATTATAACATCACAATAGTTCAATATTAAGTGAATAATAGAAAAATCTCCGTGAAACGGCGGCCTTTAATCGTCGAGCGTCGTGCGTTCTGCGTATTGCGTCCTGTTGATAATCATTAAGATAGACAATAGTAAATTGTAAATAGTCAATGACAAACAAGGATGGCGCAGCTTCGCTGCCCATGCGGTTTCTGTCATTTAACGGTTTTTAGTTTTTTGCCGTTGTGTACGCGACAGAAAATAAGTATGATGCCCCCAGATATCCCCCAGGACTTGATATGAGCAAAATTGGGATTTGTAGTAATAAAAGGGTTTCATAATGTCACCTAGTGAACTAATTCAAAAGCGGCAAAAGGTTTAAAGTACTTATTCGTTCATCTCTATTGAGGGAGTAAATAAAATGGTAGAAGACAATTTATTGCACAAACTATTTGTAGAAGCTGAAAAGTACGATGCTTCTGATATACATTTAACTTCAGATGCAGCTGCCTACTTTAGGGTAGCTGGCAGGTTAATGAGTCTTGACTCAGAGCCATTGAGCAAGCAAGCAATTGAGCAGGCAGTAGAACCTACCTTGAATGATAGAGTCAAAAAGCAATATGAAGAAAAGGGTTATGTAGATTATGCCTATGAACCGGATATTGGAGCAAAAGTCAGGTATAGGATAGAACTGTACAAGTCAAGAGGCTGTATGACTGTTGCTCTGAGAAGAATCAAATCAGAAATTCCTACATTTGACCAGTTGAATCTGCCCCGGGTATATGAAAAGGTAATGCGCCTGAGACCAAAAGGTATTATTGTGATAGGTGGAGAGACATCGAGCGGAAAATCCACTACATTAGCGGCTATGATGGATTACATTAATCAAAATGAGAAAAAGCACATCGTCACAATTGAAGACCCTATTGAATATCTTATAAATAATAAAATGTCATGGATAGATCAAAGAGAATACGGCGGGGACTTTCATAGTTACGCAGATGCACTAAGAGCTGTTGTCAGGCAAGATCCCGATGTTATAATGATAGGAGAAATGCGAGATTGTGATACTGTTGAAGCAGCAATTGCCGCAGCTGAAACAGGTCATCTTGTCTTTAGCACTCTACATACCACAACAGCTACTGAGACCTTCTACAGAATACTTAATTTCTTTCCTCCGGATCAAAGATATGCAGTAAGGCAGAATCTGAGTGCCACATTAATAGCCATAATGAATCAGATGTTAATACCTTGCAAAAAACAAGGTACTCGAATAATTCCTGCAACAGAAGTCCTTATTAATACACCTGCTGTAAAAATGTATATCGAAAAAAGTGAAGAATATAAGTTGCCGGAAGTTATAGAAAGCGGAACAAAAGATGGCATGCGCAATTTTAATTACTCTCTCAAAAAGTTATTGGACAAGAAGTATATTGACGAAGAAACAGCACGTAAAGCTTCATTAAAGCCTGAGAAACTAGACAGGATGTTGAGGGCTATAAAAGAGATTTAATATCTGGATGAGCGTTGGCCGACATTTTCAGTTGGGGAAGGAGATAGGGGTCAGGCTTATCTATTTGCGGTTAGAAGTTTGCGCCAAAGCTTCCTTCGTCCTTTAGGCCGTCTGTTTTCCTGTGCCACTACACGGCTTACCGTATATATGCTGCCCATGTGCAAATGGTCACTCAACCACTGATTACTCACGCCGCACTGAGACTTTATCCAACTGGCCAGAACAACCTTCCATTCACAGCATTTGCCGTCTGTGATAAGATCATCGTTCGTCTTGTCTAATTTCAATAATCCCTGAGCCAACCGAACCTCACCGCCAGCGTCCCCAAAACGACCGATACCGCCACCCGAAGCAGCAGGGCCGTCAGAGACTTTTTTAACAAGAGACTTCTTCCCCTCTTTTGTCCCAATATACCAGCCGTGACAAAGCTGCTCATACATCGCGTTCTGCTTCTCAGGATTCGATTCATGGCAATACTTCAAATACTGATGATAGCACCGCATACCAGCGGCTGTGGGCTTAAGATCTCCGGCCAATGCCAGCCAATCTTCACACTGCAAACACGCAGGGCGATTCTTTTTAAAAAACTTTGGAAAACTACTCAACGGATAGTTCTGCAACTGAATGATATGTACAAGACCGGCACGGATCGGATTCAAATGGATATAGTTCACAACCTGAAGGAGGTAGTGGTTGCTCTCGATCAGTAAAGCTTTATACCGGCCCTGAAAAATGTGTCCCCGCTGGTTAATCAGGCGATTAAAACGGTTCCCGAAAGTACTCTGAAACCATTGCATTCCCTTGGCTAAATTTGCGTCGGGTGTTTGCAAAGCCAAATGATAATGATTCGACATGGCAACATAGGCGTGTAGCATCCAGCCAAACCGGCCGCACGCCTCAAACAAGGTCTTTTCAAAAACTGCCCCGGAACCTTCTACCAGGAAAATGTCATCTCGATAATTGCCACGATTCATAACGTGGTAAATTGCACCTTCGTATTCTATTCGTGGTTTTCTTGGCATACCAAAATACTACAACATAAAGAACTTCTCGTCAACAGCAAAAAGAAAAACCTGACCCCTTCTTCTCTTTCTACGAGTGCATCGCAGAACCTCTGTGCTGTACCATTCACAGATTCATATTCTTTTAGTAGTTTTTCGTCATCAGCTCTTGCCATATTAGTCTCCCTCATCACTTGCTGGTTTCTCTATCAGTGAATAAGATGTTACGTTATTTGCATCGTCTAAACTTAATCTTAAACCTATAGTGACCTCTTTTGCAGGTTTGGGTGTTGTGGCTTCTACTTCCGGTATCTCGGTATAAAAGAAAAGAAGTATAGCGACGAAAATACCAACAATAATAGGGAAAAACAAATCGAAGAATGTTCTCATACCTCTAAGTCTAAAACGCTCAAACATAGAAGCCTTATTATACTCGTAAAATTCCGATATTCTCTTTAACTTAAATATTTCCTGTTCTTTCTCCCGTTTCATGCGGTTGAGTTTGTGTGGTACTTCTGGCCCCTCTAATGACCTCCTCTCAATCTCGTTTTCTATGTCTTCTAATTCGGCTTCTAAGTCCCCTAATGCTGACTTTATTCCGGGCCAAGAATATTCTTCTCCTTTTGAAATCCTATCTAAATAATCGATACGAATTTTCCGATTCGATTGAGCATAGTCGTAAAATCCAAAAATGATAAATGTCACCAGAAAGTAAAGGACGATGATGCCGAGTAATATTGGAATAACCTCGAACTTTGTAATAGCAAGTTTAGAACCTAATAACGATACTTCTGACACTCTCAATCCAGCGTATGAAATTGCAAAACCAATTAGGCTTGCAATCAAAAGTGATTTCCTCAATTTCCTCGTGGATTCTGATAAGAATTCGGATTCCATATTTGTCTCCCTAAAATGTTGCCGATCGTATATATCACACTTCGAGGGATATTATATGCGATAGACTCCGTATAATAAAGCTGAAAAAATATTGTTTGACGTCAGGCGGCAATTCAATAGTATGGTGCGTAGGAATTTGAGATTGTTCGGAATGTTAATTTTTAAGGGAGATACTTTGATGGCATCAAAGAAAAAAGCAAAGAAAAAAGCAAAGAAAGCGACGAAGAAAAAACCGTCCAAAACAGGACATTATTCTGGGCATAGGAAAAGATAAGATAGGAGTATTGAGTGCCAACCTTAAAAGAGGTCATCGAAGATTTGAATTGGATTTGTGACCGGATTAGTACGCAAGTTCGTACTATGTCGATAGGTCTTCTTGCTATCACTTGGGGCCTGTTAATTGGTAAACCCGAAATCTCCCAGCCACTTCCGTTGTGGCTCAAGAAAAATCTGTTGGCGATAGGAATTCTTGCGTTAGTCGCTATGTTCAGCGACTTTTTACAGTACTTTTTTGGCTTTTGGGTTGTAGATAATTTACGCAAGTCAATGGAGGATAAGAAGCAAGCCGAAGCAGAGTATGATTATGGCGCTATATCATACAAACTCAGAGGTTTTTTCTTTTGTGTCAAACTTATCCTTGTGGTGATTGCTTGTATTTGGTTTCTTGCTGTGATAATCCCATTCTGTGTCGGGGCTATTCTAACGTCCTCTTCTTGACCTGAAACCACCCCACAAATCGATAACTTCGTACAAAACTAAATTTTATTGCGAGCGGTAGCAATTGACTGTGCGTGTTGTCGAGTACTACTGGCCCTCGAAAACGAATCCCTGCATCAGCTCGGCGTTGTCGACCCACATTACGAAGAATGGGGATGCTGCCGGCTCGCGCTTTTTGACTAAAATAAGAAACGGCCTGTTAAAGTCGAAACGTCTTGGTCCCGTGTCAATTCCTAATGGCGGAATAACAATTGTAGCATCAGACTTCAAAACGACTCCTGTCCGGCCGAGTGTGAAGTCTACCATCTGCATGGCCTTCTGGATGTAATACCCCTCGTCCAGCCACGGCTGGTTTCCGAGTGCCCTGCCCTCCAGCTCCGCGAAGTGATGCGTCAGTTTGTATAGCACGTCGGGGACGGTCAGAGTCTCGGCAGGCCGTTCGCCAAAACGTCCTCCTGTTAAGGCGGGCTGGAGCTTTCGCATTTGCTCGTAGTTCGGGTCCTGCGTGAATTCGGAAATCTTTTGCTCGGCGTAGTCTACGGTTTTGCCGAGATTTTTCTGCTGGGGCACGCAGGCTAATACAACCTGATACGGATTAGTAAACGTACACAAGTCGACCGCGAACTCGGTCTCGCTCGTCTGCTCGTCTTTGTTGTAATAGAGTACGTCAACCTGTTCGCGGACCATATTCGAGCTGTCCGAGTCCGTGCGGGTGCAGAACGAGGTGACCTTGGTAACCGTGCCGTTCGAGTCCTGGAAGTTAAATTCATTATTGCCGGCATAGAACGGATACTCGAATTCGATATCCGCGTTCAGATAAGAGTAGGCTATAATCGTTTCGAGCGGCAGCTCATTCATATCATCGAAAACAGGCGTCGGCTCGTTCGGGAAAAGCTGTGTCATCTCGTCCTGGATTTCTGCGATTATCCCATCGGCCAGGAAGCCGGCCGCTGCGAAGTACGATTCGTATTCGATGTTTTTATCTGAAAATTCCGCCTTGTTCAGACTGCCGGCGAGCTCTTCGGCGCCCGGGACTTCGACCGGCTCGCCAATAATGTACAGCTTGAGTATGTCCCAGGCCATCTGGAAAGTTGAGCACCAGATGACGTTGTGGTATTTCGGGAAGGGACTATCAAGGGTAGCGATGATTGAGGTCTGTTTGAGATCGTTTGAATCTATCGCTTCGGGCTCCTTGGTTATTGTTGTGCTACTGGCCGAAACCGGGTCGTGAACCAGAAGTGAATCTAACCTACCCGATGGCTCACTTCCAAGTACAGGTGTGCCGCCTCGCCTAATATCTCCCCCGTCCCAATAGGTATAGATATTATCGTCGTTTATGCCACATGCCGAGCGTTCCTCAAAACCGACGTGGCTGTCCAGGAACAGAACATTCTGGCCTTCTTCCTCATGGGCTACGGCATTGCCGACTTTTACAGCTTCTCTGCCGCCGTCCGGATCGAAGAGACTTATGTCTTTGGCGCTTGCACCGGAAGAATCCATCCACGGATTCCGGTCGGCCGCGACCGCCATACCCGGCTCGCTCGATGTAGTCAGAGCGTACAGGCCAAAAGGCATGTGATAAGCGTAGCTGCAATGCCTGGACGGCTCGGGCCCGAAATCCCACAGATCTATCAGGTCAATATCAAAGGGTGCGGGTGAGTCCACGTCAGCAAGCCGAAATTCCGTAGCCCCTGCATCGCCCGGACAGACAAAAGTCCTGGGCGTTACCTCGGCATACTTGACTAAAAGATAGAAGCAGGACGAGATACTTGCCGATCCACCGTCACCATTGGCCGATAAGCCGTAAGCGCTAAATCGATTCAGGGCGTTCCATGCAGGTATTCTCGCAGCCCAAGTGCTGCTTCTACCGCCGGAGCGCGGGAATTCGTCTTCGTAGTCGTTGGCATATATCAGCATCGCCCTGCCGATTTGTGATAGATTATTGGCGCATGCCATGCGATATTCTTCGAATCGGGACATCTGCATAGCGGAGCTTATGACGGCCAGGACAAACAGGCACACAAATACCACAACCAGAATTTCGAGGGGACCAAATTTCTTCGCTTTTTCTCGCTGTAACATTTTTGTTTTTCCTCCAAAGATTTCCCTGGTTAACCGGCAGGGCGTTATCTTCTCAGCAATCCGCGACAACCAACCGGATTCCTCCTGCCGGCAAGTATAATGTTCTTACCAAAAGTTTACCAGATTCCGGGCAATGAGTCAAACATTATTGCGACCGATAACCTGTAAATTTGTGCTCGGTCGGGTCCTGCGGGACCTCGAAAGGCCCAAGATAATTCTGGAACGGCTGCGCACCCTTTTTTATATAAGACGGCATCCAAACCTTTTTGTTACACTTTTTTAAATTCCATGCTGAGATTTCCCGTACAATTGACTTAGCAATTGGATATATGAGTATAATTATGGCAAAAATTACTTGAACTTAAAGCTTAAAGAGCCTTTAATATGTGCTGAGATTCATTTTGCGAAAGTTCGTTTAGGAGTTTAGAAAATGACTCTGAGAGAATTCTGGGCTGATACTGGCAGGTGGTTGCGGGCGCATAAACCATCCATAGGCGGAGCCCATCGGCCGGAGATCGACGATGATGGCCTGATCAGCCAGAATGATGACTCTGCCGAGCAGGCAGGCGATGGGTCCGTGCCGGCCGGGGCTCGAGGTAATAATGTCGTAGTCAGGGCGGTTCCTCCGGCCGAAAGACAGGAGTCACTCCAAAAACTGCAGGAAGGTTTTGATAAGCTCGTCGACCAATTGCAGGGTATTAACGAACATTTAAGCCGGCAGGCCACTCAGCATGAAGATTTGATGGGCCGGATCGAACAATTGCCCGAATTGCTCGAACACTTTCCTGCAATCGTGGAAAATCAGAAGCAAATCACCGAGCAACTTCTCGAACAGCTCAAAGGGGCCGCGGCAAAGAACGAGCAGTTTATCGATGCGGTTGAAAAAATCCCGACTGAAACTGCCAAGCAAACCGATGCCATGATTAATATCGACCATCAGCTTGCCGCTGCGGCTGATATAGACGTGCAGATGACCGAGAGCTTTAATAATTTTAATGAGAGCCTGGATAAACTGAACCAGAGCACTATCGGTCAGACCGATGGCATTATCCAGATGAGCAAGACTTTTGCCGCCAGCGACAGATACCTCAAATACATCATATCCAGGCAGAATAAACGTTTTATGTGGATTTTTATCGCCGCTATCAGCGTGTGTGTAACCGCCATTTTGATTCTCGCTGCTATTGTGATTTATCTAAAATACTAATAACAATCCTTTTCTGCATGATAGAGACTCCACTGGATATTTGTATTCGAATATAAATATTTCCTGTGAAAATCACGGGCATACAATAAAACAGTTGAAAAACTATTCTTTTTCGTTAAACTAACGCATTCTTTTGTGTTTGTTATTGAGTTTGTTATTGCTGTCAAATTCGAAAGGAGTAAAAAAGTGACAATTTTGAAGAGAATCGCACTTTTAATGCCGGTTTTAGCCTTTAGCGCTGTAGCTATGGGGGCCGAAGGCACAAATGCGAGCGAGACCGGCGTGCCATTGGTATGGTGGATCGCACCGTTCTCGGCTCTGCTGGCGCTGGGTTTTGCCTTCTATTTTTACAAGAAGGTGATGGAGGCTCCGGAAGGTACCGAGAAAATGATCGAAATTGCCCGGCACGTACGCGAGGGCGCCTACGCTTATCTGTACCGGCAGTACAGCGTGGTTACGATGGTGTTTATCGTGCTGCTGGCGATTTTTGCCTTCCTCGCCTACAAAGGCGTCCAGAACCCGTTTGTGCCGGTGGCCTTCCTGACAGGCGGTTTCTTCAGCGGCCTGTGCGGATTTCTGGGGATGAAGACGGCTACGAACGCCTCGGCGAGAACCGCTCAAGGCGCCAGTAAGAGCCTCAACAGCGGCCTGCAGGTCGCCTTCCGCTCCGGTGCCGTGATGGGACTGGTCGTCGTGGGTTTCGGCCTCTTCGACATCTCAATGTGGTATCTGATCCTGGATAAGGTCGTTTATACGACCACACACATGGCGGACGGGCTGACACTCTGGGGGCTGACACTTGTCAAACCCGGGATGGAAATCGAGCATAAGCTCGTTGAAATCACCACAACCATGATTACATTCGGTATGGGTGCTTCGACCCAGGCGTTGTTTGCCCGTGTCGGCGGCGGTATCTATACGAAGGCCGCCGATGTCGGAGCCGACCTGGTTGGTAAGGTCGAAGCGGGGATTCCGGAAGACGATCCGAGAAATCCCGCTACCATCGCCGACAATGTAGGCGATAACGTCGGCGACGTGGCCGGCATGGGCGCCGACCTTTACGAAAGCTACTGCGGCTCAATCCTTGCGACCGCCGCTCTGGGTGCGGCACTGACTCTGGGAACTCTGCCGCCAGAGCTTACTCCGCTGAAAGCCGTTCTGGCGCCGATGGTCGTGGCCGGCCTCGGCATTCTGCTTTCTATCGCCGGAATATTCATGGTTCGGTGCAAAGAGGACGCTAATCAGAAGAATCTCCTAAGAGCCCTGCTGGTCGGTACGCTTGGCAGTTCCGTTCTAATCATCGTGGCCGTTGCAGGACTAGCTGCCTTGCATTGGATTACCTGGGGCGTGTTTGGCTCGGTTATTTCAGGCCTGATAGCCGGTGTTCTGATTGGACAATTCACCGAGTACTATACTTCCGACGAATACAAGCCTACCAGGGGTATCGCCGACCAGGCCAACATGGGGCCGGCAACCACGATCATTGACGGTTTATCTACGGGAATGTACTCTGCCGGCCTTCCGGTTATCACGATTGTTATTGGTATTCTCTGTGCGTTCGGCTTCGCGGGAGGCTTCTCGAACATTTCAATGGGTCTTTACGGCATCGGCTTTGCGGCCGTGGGAATGCTCGCCACTCTGGGCATCACGCTGGCAACCGACGCCTATGGCCCCATCGCCGACAATGCAGGCGGCAACGCCGAGATGAGCGGTCTGGGACCGGAGGTTCGCAAACGCACCGACGCCCTGGATTCTCTCGGTAACACCACTGCGGCAACCGGCAAGGGTTTTGCCATCGGTTCGGCGGCCCTGACAGCTATGGCACTTCTGGCCGCCTATATCGAAGAGGTTCGGATATGGATCGGCCGATTAGCCAACGAAAGTGCTGATGGAATCTATCAGGTCGGCGAAGTTGTATTTGCCGCCAAAGACGGCGTCGGCGAGGCCATCAATGTCAAGACCGCAGAAATCATGGTTTTCATCGATGCTTTCGGTCTCAATATTATGAACCCGAAGCTTATTGGCGGCATCTTCATCGGCGCGATGATGGCATTCGTCTTCAGTGCAATGACCATGAAGGCGGTCGGTCGAACTGCCGGTGCAATGGTCAACGAAGTTCGCCGGCAGTTCAGGGAGATCGCAGGGATCATGGAGGGCACAGGCAAGCCCGACTACGCCCGTTGTGTTGCTATTTCCACCAAGGGGGCACAGAAGGAAATGCTTCTGCCGTCCATGCTGGCGATTATCGTCCCTGTTGTGACCGGCCTGCTTCTGGGCGTCGCTGGTGTCATGGGCCTGCTGGTCGGCGGTCTTACAACCGGTTTTGCCCTCGCTATCACGCTGAACAATGCCGGCGGCGCATGGGACAACGCCAAGAAGTATATCGAAAAAGGCGCCCACGGCGGCAAAGGCTCCGATGCACATAAGGCGGCGGTTGTCGGCGATACCGTAGGTGACCCATGTAAGGATACTTCCGGGCCGAGCCTGAACATTCTGATCAAGCTTATGACAATGGTCAGCGTAGTCTTCTCGGGCGTCATAGTAAAATTCGCCCCTGCTATCAGCGAGTGGCTACACCTTGGCGGCCAATAGCACGCATTCAAAGCTCTGCTATTGACGCAGAGACGTAATTAAGGTAATCTATCGGGGTGGCCAAATCGGCCGCCCCTTTTTATGTGCGTAAGGAAAATTGAGCGAGTCTTAAAAAATATTTCCAATAATATCAAAAAATCCTTGACTTATTGTATATCTTAGGCTATACTTAATTTAATAAAAAATGATGCGTTCCGGCGGCGTAACGATTGAGCCATCGTAGGTCCCGATTGTTGCGCGAAAGACAATACAGGCATTTGAAGGAAAAGGAACCTACGATGGCACAAAGCGTTGATTTTAAGGAAGTATTGGAATTCTTCGAGTCGTACGGCTGGAAGCTTCAAAAGATTTATGAGCCGTACCGGGTGTTTGTGAAGCAGGGAGAGCTTCCCTGGCTTATCCCGGTACATGATAAGAAAGTAGATGCCGAATATGTCAAGAAGTTCAAAGAATTCCTCGAAGAGCGGGGCGAAATCTAAGGCACTCAACAAGCCTTTTAAGGAATCAATCGTGCGCAAAGCCGGGAAGATTGTGGCTGATTACCGTATCATACTTGAGCGCAATGAGAGGTTAGGTTTCATCGGTAGCTCCGTGGAGCTTCCTACCGTCTTTGTAGATGCCAAAACGCCAGAGAAGTGCTATAGGGCTACACAAGAGGCCCTGATGGTTACCGTTGCGACTATGATTGAGTGCGGCCAAAGACCACCGCAACCGGCATCCGCAGGAAGGCGTACCGAACAGGTGAACGTCAGATTGACCGCCGAAGAGAAACTGCTTTTTGCCAATGCAGCGATGAATCTCGGATTCAAGGGTATTTCCGATTTTATCCGTAATACAGCTCTCAATAACGTTCTTTCCAGCCGTTAAGCTGATTCTGCCTTCTAATCGACACTTTCAATATTGAATCTATTGACGTTATTGTGTAATATTTGTAATCTATCGGGGTGGCCTGATTGGCTGCCCCTTTTTTTATTAAATCTTAGGATGTTGAATTTGACGAGTAAGCAAAATACAAAGGCAAAAGCATTAGCCTTGACTTCCGCCAAGCTTGCGGCAGAGCGGCATTGCACCAATATTGTGGTTCTGGACCTGAGGGATATATCGCCGGCCACCGACTATTTTATGATTGCTACCGGCACGAGTGACAGGCAAATGCGATCCGTATCCGACGATATCTGTAAGGCGGCGAGAGAACAGGGCCAGCAGCGTTTCGGCAGGGCCGGCTACGATCAGGGACGCTGGATCCTCCTCGACTTCTTCGATGTTGTTATACACATCTTCGACGCCGAATACCGGGACTACTACGACCTCGAACTGCTCTGGGGAGACGCTAAACGATTGATTATTGATGATTGATTATTGACTATTTTGATGGAAGCGGCTTTAGACATACTTGAAGATAGAATCGGTGCGGCGATGGCTGCTACTGCGAGGCGCGAGGATTGTGCCGCTATAGTGAGGCCGGCAACGGATGCTAAGTTCGGCGATTATCAGGCCAACGGCATCATGGCGCTGGCGAAGAAGTTGAAGACCAATCCGCGAAAACTCGCCGAAGAGGTGGTGAAGAATTTGGATCTGAGCGACATCTGCGAACCGCCCGAGGTCGCCGGGCCGGGGTTTATCAACTTGCGGCTCAAACCCGAATTCATTGCCGGTGAGCTGCTTGAAATCAATAAAGATGTCACCGGCCTCGGCATTGAAAAAACACCTGAGCCGAAAACCATTGTTGTTGATTTTTCGAGCCCGAACATCGCCAAGCAAATGCACGTCGGCCACCTGCGAAGCACCATCATAGGCGACTGCATCTGCCGAATGCTCGAAACCCTCGGTCACAAAGTCATCCGCCAGAATCACGTCGGCGATTGGGGACTCCAAATGGGGATGGTTATTCATTCTACTCGTCAAGCTCAGTCAATGAAGACAGCGGTTGATGGTTATGAAAGAAGGAAAGGATCAAACAGGTTTCCTGATGGATGGCCTCTTGAATTAAGTGACTTGGAACACTCTTACAGAATCATATCCCAGAGAGAGAAGGAGAATCAACAGGTAGCTCGTGCGATACGGGATTCAACAGTTCGATTGCAGAGAGGGGAGAAGAACGAAATCGATATTTGGAACCAAGCCTGCAACATAACTTTGAATGAATGCTTGCGTTTGTATTGTAAGTTATCGGTGACTCTTGACGATAAACATACTTGTGGTGAGAGTTTCTATAAAGATATGCTTCCTGTTGTCGTGAGTGATTTACAGAAAGAAGGTATAGCTGAGACATCTGATGACGCAGTTTGTGTTTTTCCGGAGGGCTTCAAAAATAAAGAGGGACAGCGCTTGCCGTTCATTATTCGCAAGTCGGATGGGGCGTATCTTTATGCGACGACGGATTTGGCGGCTCTGCGCTACCGTGTTGACGAATTGAAAGCGAATGCCATTGTCTATGTCACTGATTCCCGGCAAAAGCTGCATTTTGAGATGTTGTTTGCGGTCGCTAAAATGGCCGGCTGGGTGAGCGACAAGATCGAACTTACACATGTGATGTTTGGGAGTGTTCTTGGTGAGGACGGAGTTCCGTTAAAGACGCGCTCGGGTGAAAACGTCAAATTGAAAGAGCTGCTGGATGAGGCGGTGCAGCGGGCGATGTCGGTTGTCGAAGAAAAGAATCCGGAGCTTTTGCCAGAGGAAAAAGACAAAATTGCAAAGGCGGTCGGCATCGGCGCGGTCAAGTACGCCGACTATTCCAACAATCGCACGAGCGATTACGTGTTCAGCTTCGATAAGATGCTGGCGATGGACGGAAACACCGCTCCTTACATGCAGTACGCTTACGCGCGGATAAAATCGATCGAGCGAAAGGCACAGAGCAAGGACGTGGATATCGAGGCCGAGCTTGCCGGCGTAAAATCTCTGAACCTGACCGACCCGGCTGAGTTGGACCTGGCAAAATACCTGGTTCGCTACGGCGAGGCGATACAATCGGCCGTCGTCGATTACAGGCCGAACTACCTAACCGCTTATCTTTACGAGCTGGCGCAGAAGTTCAGCGCATTTTATACCAACTGCCCCGTGCTGATTGCCGGGCCGGATAAAAGGCCGACCAGACTTTTGCTGTGTGACTTGACCGCAAGAACAATCAGGCACGGCCTGCACGAGCTTTTGGGCATCGAAGTTGTAGAACAGATGTAAGAGGAAACGAAAATGAACATTATCCAGGAAGATTTTCGCATCAGTACTAAGAGCCGGAACCAGATGATCGATATTACCAGCCAGGTCCGCTCGCTTGTGGGCCAGACCAGTGTCACTGACGGCGATGTCATTGTTTATTGTCCCCATACTACGGCGGCGATTACGATCAATGAAAACGCGGACCCGTCCGTTATGCATGACATTCTTTTGACACTCGAGAAATTGCTGCCCCAGCACCGTTCGGGCTATCGGCATTCCGAGGGCAATTCCGATTCGCACTGCAAAAGCTCACTGGTGGGTTGCAGCGAACAGATTCTCATTAAGGGCGGGTCGTTACAGCTCGGCACATGGCAGGGTATTTTCTTCTGTGAATTCGACGGCCCACGCAGCAGAAAAGTCATCGTTCAGGTCCGCGGTGAATAGAAAATTTTGAGTGACACCCCTAAGAGAATGACCATTACTGCAACAATCCAGAAGTGTGCGCACAAAAAGGGCGAGGTGGTGGGACCGGCTGGGGGGGAGACCGGTGGACCACACTGCCTCGCCGAGGTCTATCAACCCCTAAGGGGGTATCAATTCTCTATCTTAAAGAACTAACCAAGAGACTAATGTGTTTTAAAAATCCTGTCAAACGAAAAATAAAAGAACCGGAAAAATTCGCAAGGTGTTTATCATCCACCCCACAATTTCTTAATATGATTAGTATACAAGTTTTGGCCGTAAAATGCAAGTTTAAAATTGATTATTTTCATTATTTTACGAACATCACATTATCCGGACAGAAATCACAAGGCCAGTTGGTTTAAATACTTATGCCTATCGGTGCCGATAGCGACCGATTGGTCCTAAAAAGTTGCTGTTCAGCAAGAATTTTCCTTGATGCAATAAAAAACCGTCAATATTTATGTCCCAATGATTTTATGCTGGCAAAAATCTTCCTGTGCTGATATTTTGGGGAAAGCCTTGGTTTGCAATGGATTGTATCCTGAATTTTAGTTTCTAACTCTTGTTTTATGACAAAAATTGCTGCAAGAATAAAAAATATAAAAGACACGATTAACTCTGCCTGTAATCGCGTCGGTAGAGATCCCGATGAGGTAAAGCTTGTCGTTGTATCCAAATCTGTCACTATCGAGGCTGTAAAAGAGGTCATAAATCTGGGCGTAACCGACCTGGGAGAAAATCGGGTCCAGCAACTGAAAAAAATCTCCTCCGAGGTGGCGGATTTTCTACACGGGCCCGATGGCAACTCAGCCACGCCAAAAGAAATCAACTGGCATATGATCGGCCACCTGCAGCGTAATAAGGTGCGCCAGGTTTTACCGATAGCCGTCCTGGTACATTCGGTGGATACCCTTAGGCTGGCCGAAGAGATAAACGCCGCCGCAGCAAAGCTGAATTCACGCCCAAAAGTGCTTCTGCAGGTCAATTGTTCCAACGAGCCGCAAAAATACGGTGTTCCTGTAGGCGCAGCTACGCATCTTGCCGAGCAGATAGAAACATTGCCGAACTTACAACTGGTCGGCCTGATGACAATGGCACCACTGACCCATAATAAGGACGTTGTCAGGGCTTGTTTCGTCCGGGCCAGAGAGTTGTTTGTCGAGATATGCGGCGAAAAAATTGTCGGTCCGCATTTTAACGAGCTGAGTATGGGTATGAGTTCCGACTACGAAATCGCCGTCGAAGAAGGTGCTACCATCCTCCGCATCGGCTCGGCAATATTCGCAGGTTGATTTCAAATTCCTTTAGACCTGCTTGATTCAATTCTGCCAATCCTCCAATATTGAAAAAGGCAAGAAAATAGCAAAGTGCCGTCTCTAACAAGCCGAAATGAACTTACGCTTGTGCTGCGGGCTAATTTCTGCTCAAAGTCCTATAACGCAGCCAAAGAAAGTAAACGAGATGGAAAGACCAGAACCATTACATGCTATTGAGGTGCCGTCAAATTTCACGGATGTTCTATACCTGACGAATCAGGCCGGCATACCGTCCGAAATAAAACGCCTGTTAAAGTTAAAACAGCTTTCTTACCGTATTCTTCCGATAGAGAATTTTTCTGACGTACGCGACAGGCTTGATTTGATTGGGACCGTCATTATCGATATGAATGACTCGGTTGCTTCGCAGCAGCGATTGGTTCGAATAATCGAGTCGCTCGAGACCGAACATATCGGCGTGATTCTGCTCACAGACCGAACGAGAGTACCCGTTAAAAGTTTTTCCCTGTCACCGTCAAGTACCAGTTTCTCCATGGGCGGTACAATCGAGGCGGTTTCCATTGATGAGCTATGGACAAGAGTGAGTGTCAATCTCACATGCCGCAAAGACAGTTCGTCAATGACGGTAAAATCTGCGATTCCACCAAGGCAGGCGCATACATTTTTCAAGAATAAACTGGCGGAGCAACTTGCTATGACAAAAGTGTTAGCTGATAACTTGACAGAACAGCTTCGTTTGGCTGGTCTGGTCCAGCAGGATTTCCTACCATCCAAATTACCCAATACCGATGAGGTACAGTGGGCTACGATTTTTTTGCCGGCCGAGTGGGTTTCCGGCGATATTTATGATATCGTCCGTATCGACGAGCAGCACATAGGCTTCTATGTGGCTGATATAGTCGGACACGGGATGCCCGCCGCTCTGCTGACAATTTTCCTGAAGCAGGCTTTGGTTATGCGAGAGACTATCGAGAACAATTATCGTATATTCTCGCCGGCCGAAGTTGTGAACAATCTCAATTTGCGGATGACCGCGCAAAAACTCTCAGGATATCAGTTCGCCACCTGTTGTTATTGTCTTCTGAATACGAAAACACTGCAACTGACGTACGCGCGTGCCGGACACCCCTATCCGATTCTTATCAGGTCCGGGCAGCAACCGGAACAACTGGAAATAGGAGGCTCACTGCTCGGAATTTTCGAACAGGCTGAATATGACCAGCGAACCATACAACTCCAACCCGGCGATAAACTGTTGCTGTATTCCGACGGAGTCGAGCCTTTCATAGGCGGGTTCGATGACCAGGGCCGCTTTGGCTTCGACGAAGACTTTTGCAATATCAAGGATTCGCCAATAACCGAAATGATCGACTCGCTCAATTCGGTTTTGCAGAATCAGACAATCGTGCCGACCGAAGTTGATGACATAACAGTGGTTGGCCTCGAAATACGTCCAAACATCTCCGATTAGCAAACTTTGGCCGCCATAAGGCGTTAGCCTGGAAGGAAGAAAAAAAGAAACCCCTGCTTTTCGGAGGAAAACGCATAAAAGCAGAGGTTCAACAGACCTGTGAGCGTTGAACTCACAGCCTTTTCAAAATCGTATTCACATAACGTTCTTACTTACAGCGTTCTTCGCCTGCGCAGCCAATTGACAAAGCCTACGCCGATGCTGCTCAACAAAATTGCTCCGGGAGCAGGTATCGCCTGTATTGGCTGGTTGGTTACAATGTGGAAGTTAGCACCTTCCATGCCCGGGTGCTCCTGCTCCGTACCGCCGGGACCATAACCATAGGGGTCATTCAACATAGCGTAGTTACCCAGGTCCCAGGTCGACCGTAATCCAGATTCAAGTCCGTCTGCCCACGCATCCACCCAGCCGTCAAGCAAAGAAGATTCGTTAAAGTCGGCTGCCCAGGTGGCAAAACGATTTTCACTTGGAAGAATGTTCAGTTCGTTATACATGTCGCCAGCGAAGCACTGACCGAATGCGTAGGATTCCGCGTATGCGTCAATGGGATTTACCCAGGATGCAAAAATATCGTCAGCGATACGATCCTCACCCCATGCACAAAGCCCCCCCCAATCTTGGATTGCTGGTGTTGTTGAATAAAGGTCCTCATTCTTGTATCCGTGGTCAAACGACCAGAAGTGAAAGCAGTCGTCAGCGGTTATAGTGGACTGCAGACCCGTAAGCCTGCTTTGCAAATGCTCGTAGGTGGCGGATTCAATGTGACCGGTAGGGATCATGCTCCATTCGGAGTCTGCGCCACTGGAGCGGTCCACACCCACTGTGGTCCCATCACCAAAAAGCACATAAACTTGATCATACCCCAACGTTCCCGTCATGATGTTCCACATCCTAAGCGTTTCATCGTAGTATCGGTCGTGGTTATTAGCCGCATTGACTCCGCCACTAAAGATCACGCCGTAGTTGAGCCCCGCCTGTGCCGAGGCGCCTATTGCCATCACGAGCGCTACAATAATTATTATTTTCTTCATCTTTTCATCTCCTTCCTAAAAATTGTTTCTCACATCACATCTCATATCAAACGTTCATTGCAACTTATTTACGTCATTCTGAACTTAACATATCTACCTCCGACTCGAAGGGTCTTGGCCATTGACCCTCCATATTGTAGATTCGGGTAAGGCCGTCAATCAGGCAATATTTGACGGACCACAAACTCTGTGGCAGATAGAGATGCTGGTGAAAAATAGGCACCCTTCCGGGCTCTTAGAGCCGAACTACCGGTTGCCTAATACCACTCCTCCGTTTTCCGCCGCATTACCTTATCCCAACTTAGTCCTTTATGTGATAACACATCACATCTTGCCCAGGAACCGTGGAAAAGCAATACGCAATGAAGCCAGAATCCACAATAAATTCAAAACTTCACTTATCTATTTATACCAGAGACCCTATATTCCTGTCAAGGGAAATTTTAAAACATTTTCTGGTTGGCACAAAATTACGTAGTCACCACATATAGAAAATCTGCTCTGAAGGGCATTCTGGCCGATTAAAGCACGATTTAAGCCTATTTCCATTAGTTTCGGCTAATGCCAAGAATGACTAAAAAACTTGATTTTATTGCCCTGATGATGTTTGAGGCATTATAATCCGTTGATGATTGACCGTAAAATTTGAATTCTACCTCTATTTAGGCCGCTTCTCGAAGGTATTGCAGCCGGAAAACCTTGAATTATCAGGACAAACCTGATAGCATATTTAGAAAAGAGGCTCGGCGGCGTAGCTGAGTCGGTTAAGCTGCTAAATAGATACGATCCAAGCGCGGGCCATCCGGTGTGTCCGGATCAGTTCGCTTCGAGAGGAAAAAAGGGATGATGTGTCATATTATACGTTTAAGTGTGCTGGTACTATTGGGATCATGGGCCGCTACCCCGGCCAGGTCGGCATCGATTCCGATTGAGAACGCCTCGTTCGAGGCCCCGGTAGTGGATCCGAATGGTTTCGGCGCGGTACCTCTTGTTAATGGGTGGACGGAGGTCGATATCGACACGCTGTTCAGCGCCAATACCGGCGTGTTTGCCAATACGGATGTCAACAGTTTCGATCATATAGTCAACGCCGACGGCAGCCAGCTTGCCTTCCTCGGATCGCAGACGGGCAATGCGCTGGAACAGGATCTTGCTAATACGTATAAGGTTGGCTGCAACTACCGACTGACGGTCGGCGTAAGTGTCTCCAGTCGATTCCCGCCGGCAGCCGCCGAGCCGGTCGATACGCTCGAACTGGTTCTTTACTATCGCGATGCGAACGATGTTGTGGACATCGCTCTTCAAACGGTTGAAGCCACGGGCCAGTCTTATACGCAATTGCAGGATTTCTCGCTGGAGCTTCCGACGGTTCAGGCCGGCAATGCTTGGGCGGGCATGAGCATCGGCATTGCCCTGCGCGCAGCCGGTCAGCCCGGCGGATTCTGGGATTTGGATAATGTTCGGCTCATCGAGTCGGCACCCGTTTCGATTCTGATTGAGAACGCCTCGTTCGAGGCCCCGGTAGTGGACCCCAATGGTTTTGGCGCGGTGCCGCTTGTGGATGGCTGGACGGAGGTCGATATCGATACGCTGTCCAGCACGAATACCGGCGTGTTTGCCAATACGGATCCTAACAGCTTCGATCATATCGTCAACGCCGACGGCAGCCAGCTTGCATTCCTCGGCTCACAGACGGGCAATGCACTCGAGCAGGACCTGAACGCTGTATACAAAGCAGGCTGCGACTACCGGCTGACGGTTGGCGTAAGTGTCTCCAGTCGATTCCCGCCGGCAGTCACCGAGCCGGCCGATACACTCGAACTGGTGTTTTACTATCGCGATGCAAACGATATTGTGGACATCGCTCTTCAAACGGTTGAAGCCACGGGCCAGTCTTATACGCAATTGCAGGATTTCTCGCTGGAGCTTCCCACGGTTCAGGCAGGTGACACCTGGGCGGGCATGAGCATCGGCATTGCTCTTCGTGCAGCCGGGCAGCCCGGCGGATTCTGGGATTTGGATAACGTTCGGCTAATCGAATTGGCTCCCATTTCGATTCCGATTGAGAATGCCTCGTTCGAGACCCCGGTAGTGGATCCTAACGCCTTTCCGGCAGTGCCCTACATGGACGGATGGACGGAGATTGATATGGATACCCTGGCGAGTACCAATACCGGCGTGTTCACCAGTACAGACGTGGACAGTTGGGACCACAAGGATAATGCCGACGGGCGCCAACTGGCCTTCATGGGGTCCGAGCAAGGCAATGCCCTGGAACAGGATCTTGCTGATACGTATAAGGTTGGCTGCGACTACCGGCTGACCGTGGCCGTAGGCGGTTCATGGAGATTCCCACCTTCCGCTGAGGTGCCGGTCGATACACTCGAGTTGGCGCTTTTCTATCGCGAAGGAGCCGACATAGTAGACATCGTGAACTATACTGTGAATGCTACGGATCTGTCTTTGAGCCGGTTGACGGATTTTTCGTTGTATCTGCCGACGGTTCAACCCGGCGATGACTGGGCGGGGATGAATATCGGCATCGCCCTTCGCTCAGCCGGCCAGCCCGGCGGATTCTGGGACCTGGATAACGTCAGGCTCATCGAGTCGCTGCCTGATCCGGAAGCAGCGTTGACGGTTAAGGAGTAATTGTCATTTTGGAGCAGACCGGACACGGTGGATTTTGAGAGCTTTGTCCGGGAAGTTAAATGCGAAAGGTATACTATCCATCGAACGAAAATGGCGAGCGGCACGCGGGCTTCACCCTCATCGAGCTGCTGGTGGTGATAGCCATACTGAGCCTGTTGATAGCGATATTGCTGCCGGTACTGAACCAGGCCAAGCTTCAGGCGCATCGTGCTGCCTGCGCGGCAAATCTCCGCCAGGTGGGGGTGGCGATACACATGTATGCAGAGGACTTCGGCGACACGATTCCGTACGGGCCCGCGGGCCGGCCTGTCACCGGCTCGAATTTCTACACGGTGACCGGCAACGTCACCAGCTTGCTGTCACTGGAAGACGGCGCTCCCGTGGGTCTGGGATTGCTGCTGGAAGACTATCTCGCCCATCAGCCCACAGTCAATTTTTGTCCGGGAGCAGACCAGCCGTCCGAGGCTAAAGAGCAACTTGCCAGGGTCGGACAAGGCCAGGCACAGAGTGACTATTACTACCGTCACGCATCCGTGGCCCTGCTCACCGGCGTGCCGAATATCTCCCATATAAAGCTGAGTGACCTTGGCAAAAACAGCAAAGGTCAAACCATTGCCGCTCTGGTAGCTGACGTGCAGTTTCTGGCGCATCCTTCGCTGGCGGCATTCCAGGTCAAGACCCGAACGAGCCATAAGCGGGCGGCCAGCAACATCCTGTTTGCTGCCGGACACGTTCGAACCGTTTCCAACAGGGATGATAAGCTTACCGTGAACATCGGCACGGCACCTTATGATGCTCTCGAACGAATCCTCGCCATGTTCGAGCTGGCCGACGACAATCGTTGAAAACCGGCTGCTGAACCCGGCAATGTCATTGAGTAATCCCGCCTTTTCAGCCTTAAATCGAGGAAATGCACGGTAAATCCGCATATTTTTTTAGCTGCGATCAGTTCCGGTTACGAACAAAGCGATAGCTAAGGCGTAGTATGGTATGAAACTTAACCTCCTCCTTCAAAAAATAAGGGGCTACGGCTTAAACCGGCGCCCCTTGTTTTGTTTTAAAAGCAATAAAACACAGCCAACGGTCTTTGCCGGTATTAAAAAGAACCGGTATTTATTCGAGGGGCAGATAAGTTGTCACGGTAGTTCCGCCGCCCGGCTCGCTTGCGATATTCAGGAAGCCTTTATTTATTTGTATGAACCGTGCTGCGTAGGCAAGCCCCATTCCCCGTTTTCGCCCCGCCGGTTTTGCCGAGAAAAAAGGCTGAATCGCCTTTTTCAGCGTTTCGGCTTCCATTCCGCTGCCCCGGTCTTTGATTGCCAATTCCACCAGCTCGCCCGATTCATCGATACCGGCGGTGATTTCTATCGGCCCGGATTTGTCGCCGTAAGATTCGACGGCGTTGGAAATGATATTTGCAATTGCCGATACAATCTGAGCCGAGTCTATAAAAACGCTCTCGACATCCCCAGCAACTTCGATATTGACATCAAGGCTTTCGATATTCGTCTTCCTGCTGGTCAACTGCACCGCCTCATCGAGCATTTTTTTAACTTCCGTCCGGGCAGCCCTGGGCTGACGCGGTTCGGCAAAGCTTATCATATCTTCGATAATCCCGGATGCCTCGCGGGCGTTTTCATAAATCTGTTTTAAGATTTCCTTCGTTTCCTGGTCACTCTGCGCTTCAGCAAGCAGTTGCGCCCTGCCCGATATCACTGCCAGCGGATTGTTCAGCTCGTGCGCCGCGCCTGCCGCCATCTCAGCAAGGGCATTCAGGGAATCCTCCGCCTGAGCCGTCCGATCGGTCACACCAGCGTCCGGGGAACCGACCGCCTGAGCTGGTTTTGAAATAAGCCGCGCAAAATGCTCGGCATAATTCTGCTGATTTTGCTGACCCATCGCCATGTCCAAAACAATCGCAGCTATCGAGGCGGATGTCCTGAACCTTTCGGCGAACAATTCGGTGTCACCCGGATAATTAAGCTCGAACGCGATTGCCCCGACCGCCCTGCCGTTGGAAAGCAGCGGCAGAAGTCTGGTTCGATTCCGGTCGAAGTCGGCGTCGAGTTGTTCGAGCAGCCAGTCGATATGGTCATGAGCGTTCAAAATCGCAAAGTCGTTTTCTATCGCTTTCGGTACGGCCGGTGTATTGGCGGGGACATCAAGGGTGACGATATTGCATTGGGCGAGGTTTTCCACAACTATTGCTTCGAGTGTTTCAACTCCGTTCGACGGAACCAGATACAGGCAGACCATCCCCGTCTGATAGAACTTCTGCCAGCGGGCGGCGAAGTTTTCCGCTATGTCGATCGCAGCGGCAGACGGGCTGACGCCCAGCAGGAAATCCGCCGCGAAATCGAGGTGGCTCGAAGCGCTTTGAAGCCGGCGATTTTCATCCGACAGTTCCGCCTGCTGTCGGGCGAACCGTGCCGCGACGGCGTGAGCGGACTGACAATACTCCGTCACGTTGTCGGGTACATCGAGGCCCAGCGCCGCGGACTTCTTACCGAGCGCCGCGGGAAGACTGTGACGAATCTCCTGAAGCTGATCGATCTGGATCCCGAGGTACTTGGCTATCGGTTCCTGCGGCCCGGGCGTATCGAAACTGCCGGACGAGCCGATGTTCAACTCCCGTGACATCGAATCGGCCAATTGCACCACCGCGGCGATTTTTGCTTCAGGCATCCGGTCAGAGATGGCGACAACTTCAATGTGATGTAGCCAGATTGCAAGCGCAATTTGATTCGGAAGCCGCCATCTTTGAGCCAGATGTTTTCCGATGATCGCATGGTCGCAGCCGAGATACTCCTGCTCGATTACACAGGAGGATTGTTCCGTCGATTCGGCATCCTCGACAATACGGATAAAACTTTTCGGCATCGCCTCCTGCAGTGCGAGTTTTCCTATGTCGTGCAGCAAACCGGCATAGTACGCCAACTGGGGATCTATTTGAGGCGATGCGATCTCGGCGATTTCCTTAGCACAACAGGCAACCGCGAGGCTGTGAAGCATAAGCCCTTTTCGAGACTGGATGCTATAGCCGGCAACATCATCGCCCGTCTCGAAGACCGGCATGATTTTCACCGACAGAGCAATATCGCGAACTTCGTGCAGCGAAAGCTTATCGAGCGCCTGATGGAGCGAGAATCTTCCGCCGGGCCGGATTAGGCCGCGCCGGCCGACAAGCGAAAGCGTTCCGGCCGTCAGCGCGGGGTCCGATTCTATAATATCGAAAATCGATGAAGACGAGAACTGGCCCTGCCGGAGCCTGGAAAACAGCTTCGCTCCCACGCAGGGCAGCGTCGAGAGTGATTCGAGCCGGCCAACAGCAAGCTCTACCTGTTGTGCCGCGATTTTTGTATTAGATAACCTGTCCGGCATATCGTCGTCCATGTTCTTTATCGATCATCGAGATTTCGAGCAGTCCCACCGGTACAATCGTGTTATTTCATCTGCAGGACCGAAGTGATTTTGCCGGTGAGTTCGGCGACGTCAAACGGTTTTCTTATGAAATCCTGAGCGCCGGATTTAAGCAGTTGAGCGATCTCATCCTGCTTCACAACGCCGCTTACAATAATAATTCTGATGCTCTCGAATTCGGGATTTTTTCTGATCGTCTGGCAGACAACGTTGCCGTTGACGTCGGGCAGCATATAATCGAGCAGTATCAATTCGGGCCGGAACCGCTGGGTAGCCATTCCCGCCTCGTAACCGCTTGATGCGGTTTTTGTCTCGAACCTGCCGTCCCGATTAAGAACATCGACTATAAGCTCGATGATCTCGGCATCGTCGTCGACGATAAGAATTTTCCTCTTGCCGGACTCGATGGAATCGAGGGGGATCTTGTTTTCCTTCATAAACCTGACAAGATTCTGGCGCGGAATCCTTCGGAATCTTGAGCCGGGAACACGAAATCCCTCCAGCCGACCGGCGTCGAAGCAACGGATTATTGTCTGCTGGCTTATTCTGCAAATCTCCGCAGCTTCCCCGGTGGTAAATAAATCCTTCATTTTATCCATTCCTTTTCTTTGAACAAATCCTTTTGTCGTAAGCTCCCGCCAGCTTACCTTTATGTCCCATTTTAACTGTCACGCTTTCGTATTGTCAAGCATAAAAAAATCTAAAGTGCCCAATTTTCTTCATAAAAAGATGAATATTATCAATCCTTGCTTATCCCCCAAGATGGTCTATAAAAATTGCAGTGAATTTTTTAATTACAATCTTTCGGAAAGACTCGGTTAAGTCTATAAATTCAAAAGACATAGAGCTAACCCGGACTTCTCATGTGAGTTTCGTCTGAAATATTGCCTAAAATTCTTTTATTTTTTTGCGAACAATCGGTAAGATATATCGAATTATTACTATATAATAATATAACACAAATTTTTTGTGAGATTTCAAAATGGATAAGAAGGTAGCAGAACAAGTAGCTGATGTTTTGAAGGCTGTGGCCCATCCGGTTCGGCTGCAGATCATCGAACTGCTGGAGGCAAAGGAAATGTGCGTAGGCGATATAGTAACAGCTCTGGGCGGTAAGCAAGCCATCACGAGTCAGCAGCTAAACATGATGAAAGACAAAGGCGTTCTGAATTGCCGCCGGGATGGAGTGAAAGTATACTACCGAATCGAAAACAAAAACGTCATCGAGCTCTTGGACTGCATTTATAATAATTGTAAGACCAAAAAGCATTGAAAGCAATTATCAGGCAAACAACAAATAAGGAATTCGTACGAAAGTTTTGGGGACAAAAACGATACAGGATAAGAAAGTAACAAAATTAAGTAGCAGTCAGTTTGATGCGGCTATAGCTAATGGCGTAACACTCGTTGATTTCTGGGCTCCGTGGTGTAGACCTTTTGGAATGCAGGGATCTATTTTGCAGGAAGTAGACGAGAGCGTTGATGGCCAGGCGAAGATTGCTAAGGTCAATGTTGATGAGGCCGGAAGCGTTACCGGACGATTTGGCGTGCAGGCTATTCCCACGCTTATATTATTCAAAGATGGAAATGAAGTGCGGCGTTTTGTCGGTGTACAACCCAAGGAAATCTTGATTGATGCGATTGGTTCGGCTGTTTAAACCCGGATTTACTTTGGAAACCCGGGCCAAACCTTACTAACGCAATTGCAGGAGATTGATTCGATGAAAAAATCAGTGCTTCAAAATTGTAAAGCGTGTGATAAAGAGATTAGCCGTTATAGTCTATTTTGTCGTCATTGTGGTCATCCGCAGGGGTCAATGCTGGCAATCTGGCTGCTGGTATTGTTCCTCCTGCTGTTGGTTGCGTACTACATTGCATTCTGCATCTACGGAATGACGTTGGTCAAATAATTAATCTGAATCAACAGACAAGGCTAAAGAAATATATAAAGTTAAAGGAAATAACAATGATTAAGATGTCAAAAACGGTAACTATCGCAGGAATATTGGCGGGAATAGCGGTTCTCGCTGTTCTCGCGGCAAGTAATATTTGCCCTAATTGCCAGAGCAACTCAATGGCTGGTTCCGCAGAGAATAATGAGGTAGGCAGGGGTAAATTAATACACCTGAACGCTGATAATTTTAACACAACTATAGCAGATGGAGTAACACTGGTTGATTTTTGGGCTCCGTGGTGCAGACCTTGCAAAATGCAGGGGCCTATTTTGGAAAAAGTAGCCGAGAGCGTTGAGGGCCGGGCGAAGATCGCTAAGCTTAATGTTGATGACGCTGGAAGGGTTGCCGGACGATTTGGAGTACAGAGTATCCCTACGCTTATATTATTCAAAAATGGAAATGAAATACGGCGTTTTGTCGGTGTTCAAAATCACAATACACTAATTGAAGCAATTAACAAATTGAAACAAGGAGATTAGTAATGTCAGATAGAGGCACGCAATCTATGTTTATTACTTTATCGATAGCAGTAGGTATGCTTTTTGCTGCTAATGCTAAAGCCGAGACTGTTAAAGCGAAGGACTGGCCCTATTCATTCTCTAACGGAGGATTTCAGATATATGAGTCTGAAGACAAAAATGAGAGGTTGACCTTAGGGGGAAGTGTGCTTTTCAGATATGCCTACTGGAACTGGTTTGAAACAAATAAAGGCACTAATACAAATAATGACTATACTTTTGGTTTTCAGAGAACTCGCTTGAACCTGAAATATACTTCAGAAAACATGGAAATTTTCTTTCAGCCTCAATATGTTCATATGTTTGGCTTACCCGACGATGCGGTCTCAAATGTGACCGGTCCTTTTGGTATGGGTGGGCTATATTATCTTCATAATCGGGAAGAGAACCCGTATGATTTTGGTGTTCATCAGGCCTATGTTCATTTGAGTGACCTTTTTGATACGAAACTGTTCTTTAGGGGGGGCAGATTCGAATACAGCGATGGTCTCGAAGTGCAAGATAAGAAGGACGGGAAAAAATTCAATATCCTGAAGAATATGCGTCTTGCAGACAGAATGATAAGCCCCTTCGGTTGGTCAGCTTTTGGCAGAAGTTTTGATGGAGCTTTAGCCGGATGGGATGATGATAAATTTAATTTGACCACTTCATTTTTCTACCCCACTCAGGGAGGATGGGAGAAAGATATTGACGAAACTATCGACGATATTGACATTATTACTACCACATTAACGGCTAAAAAGGGTTCGCTGTTTCCCGATACTGAATTCGCTGCGTTTTTCTACAACTACGACGACAAGAGAGATTGTACTCACCGGCCTGATAATGTGTGTTCAACTTGTTCTCATGCTGATATAGATGTACAAATGTATGGAGGACATATCCTAGGTATATCTGATTTGGGGCCGGGCCAGTTGGACACTCTGTTGTGGGGAGGTGTGCAGGCCGGTGATTGGTATGAATTAGATCATGAAGCTTACGCAATTACCGGTGAAATCGGCTATCAGTTTACAAAGATGCCTTGGAAACCTTGGTTTAGAACAGGATATTTTATAGGTTCTGGAGACAGCAATCCGTCTGATGGCGATCATGAAACCTTTTTCCAGATGGCTCCAGGAACGAGAAAGTACCAATTATACCCCTATTATGACCTTCAAAACAACAGAGATTTTTTTGTGCAACTGATTACCAAACCCAGCGAAAAGCTTACTGCCAGAATGGATTATCATATAGTTAAGTTGGATGAGAGTGCGGACAGATGGTATATGGGGACCGGTCCGACACAGAAAAGCGGTAACATTTCCGGGTATATTCCTCGAAATGGTGGAGGCCATGATGCATTGTCCCAGGAGGTAAGTATTATGTTGAGCTACGTACTGAACCCACAATGTGATATTGTGGCTTTCTATGACCACGTATGGGGTGAAGGTGTAGTAAAGAATGTATATGAAAAAGATAATGAAGCTGACTATCTTTCTTTGCAAATACAGTACAAATTTTAACTCGAAAAGGAGATTCAAATGTCGGTTAAACCGGAAAACAGTCCCAAGAACAAACTTACTGCACAATATATCTTGCGTTGGTTTTCTCCCCGATGGTTTATCTTTATCATGGGAACAGGGGCGTTAGCAAATGTATTTCAATTGTTATCTGGGGCGCGAACCGGCTTATTGCACGCATTGGCAGTTTCGTTCTTAGTTCTTGCGATTGGAGTATTTCCCGTAGCAACATTTTTTATGATGCTCAGGTTCTTTGTTGGTTTAGACTGTATTCTTAAGGAATGGCGGCATTCAAGCTTGATACAGTTTTATTCAGCTATTTTTATTGCCGCAGCAATATGTGCTACCGGTCTGATAAATGTTCCTGCATCATTTATTCCCGAAGGCACGGCTTATAATTTAGCCTTGGTTTTTTGGTGGATTGCCTTGGTGATTGGTTTATTTTTTGCCTTATTTACTTCTTTTAAGGTTATGATTGGTAATCATGCCGAACCGCGACGTGCGCTTGGGTTTTGGTTTTTGCCTCCAGTCGGTCTTTTTGTATTAGTGTTTGCCGGCAACTTTCTGGCAATGCACATGCAAAGTATATCCCATACGAAGTTGATTTTATTCCTGAACACTTTTATTTTAGGTATTGCTATCCCAATAACGGTTATTATATTTACCAGCGTTTTGTCTCGTGCACTCTTTTACAATTTTCCGCGAAGAGATGTTGCGCCTAGCTTTATGATAGGAGTTGCGCCCATTGGTGTATCCATTGTTGCAATCAATACCTACCTGCCACTGTTAAAAAAGTTGGCTTTGCCAGAATTGATCAGCGCGGCAGCGCTCGCTCCGCTGGTAAAACTTATTTCTCTGTTACTTTGGGGATTTGGGTTGTGGTGGCTGCTTATTGCCATTATGGCTATAACCTATTACTTCATAAAGCAGGGAGTTCCTATAACACTGGGATATTGGGCATTTATATTTCCCCCGGCGGCTTATACCATTGCTACATTGATTCTTGCCAAAAGCTTAAATATGCCGTTTATGAAGTATTTTGCTATTGTGATGGCAACCGTTTTAGCGGCCGCATGGGCTGTAAATTTAATCCTCACTATCAGGGGAATGATAAACCGGACTATTTTTGATGTCTCTCCAACGTTTAAGGGCGACATTCCGTATCTCTAACAACGAAGCAAAGGTGAAATTATGGAAAAGAAACTCACGTTTATCAAAGGTGAAGAGTTTGTACAAAAGATTCTGTCGGGAGAAAGAGATTTTTCTAATATAAAATTGGAGCAAGATTTTAATTTATGTGGTCATGAAAAATTTGAAGAAATGCAAAAGTATCTTAAAAATATCAATCTTAAGGAAAACCCGGTGATCATTGAAAACTCCAGTTTTAGGCGATTGGATGCTGATGAGCTGTATCTACCTTTTTTAAAAGCCAATAATGCAAGTTTTAAACATGCTGCGTTTATGGGAGCTAATTTAAAAGGTTCTCAATTTAAAAATACTAATTTTCGTTATGCACGATTAGCCAAGGCAAATATGATGGATTCCAACCTTAAAAATGCAGATTTACAATTAGCGGATTTAAATCTTGCTTCGTTGATAAATACAATTTTAACCGGAGCTGATTTTTCTGGAGCAGATTTGCAATACACTAATATGCAGAAAGCGAATATGAAAGGTATAAAGAATTTGGAACTGGCACGATTTGTGGAGACAGCGAATTTCCAATTCGCTGATTTAACCGAAAAGGAAAAAAGTATTATCCGAAATGAATTGTGGGCTCAACAGAGTAAAAAAAGAAGGTTGTTTGGAGGTAGCGGTTAACTTTTCTAACAGCCAAGAAAGGACTAAAAAATGGATTTAAACAATAAAGTAGAAAATAGAAATTTTTTTGCTACCACAAGCGAGAAATCGATACAGGACTTTATTGAAAGTGTAAAAGAAAACGCCCCGACATTTAATTTTGGTGTTCGGCGTGTCTTTGATATGAAGGAAGAATACAGAAAACAAAATGTTAATGTGGATGATGATTTTCAATTATATCAAATTATGGTGTGTAATTATGAGAGGTCTTACAAGTCTATGAGCAGTAATATGGAAAGAGCAGCTGTATTATTGCAACCAAAACAAATAGTAGCATATACTGAGAAAGGGGAAACTACTATAAATTATTTACCATTCACTAAGAAGTTTGTTAAACAGGCTATGCCACAGGACGATACATTTCAGCAGAGTCTTCCTGAGAGTTGCCAAAGAATTATAAGATTAATTGAAGCGTCCAAATAAATTGGAAGAGGACATTATAAATTTTTCCCAGAGATAAATAATGGAGCAGACATTTAAGGTAACGGAAATCAAGGTGGGTTTCCATCCGGATGGTTACAGAATAGATAAAACTACTTCACCAATGAACAGGTATACGAAGTGGGACATTTTACCAGGTAATCACTGGCGTAATCCAAAGCCGGTCTGTTTCGATTCTCTGCCGCAGAACGGTTGGATTGCGAAAGACAAATTTGATTGGGACAGAGTTAATACGACTGTAGAGTAAGTTTGATATGAAAATAGCGATTGCAAGCGGTAAAGGCGGAACAGGTAAGACAACGATAGCGACAAATCTGGCCTGTTCAATTGCCCGGACGGACAAAGAGGCGCAGTATCTTGATTGCGATGTTGAAGAGCCGAATGGACACATTTTTCTTAAACCTAATATAGAAGAGATGCATAACGTTACTGTTGGCGTTCCAGAAGTTGACACCGAATTATGCGGCGGGTGTGAGCTTGTCTGCCCAACCGGTGCTATTAAAGAAAAACAAGTAGAAATTGGACTTGTTGATTTGGGTACCGCGGGTGATGTAAAATTTGGTCAGGGCAAGCTGAAAATAGGAGACGTTCGGTCACCTGCTTTGATAAAGAAGGTAAAAGAAAACACAACCAATAACAACACCGTCATAATAGATGCTCCGCCGGGCCTGGCCGGCCCTCATGTCGAGGTGCTTGCAGAAATAGCAAAACTGACTTCCTCCCAGTCTTTTGTCACACCCTGGTTAATGCAAATAATGCTCAGGAAGTAGTTGAATTAATGAAAGGCAAGTAGTTCTTGACGCAATACAAATTGTGAAATTACCAGAGGATGGGTATTCTTATTCAAAGCCATAAATTCGTATGAAAAAAGAAACTTATAAACTTTTGATTTTTACCTGCTATGGCGGATGCGCCACAGGTGTCGCTGCATCCAAGGCTTGTATCAGGATATGGGAAGAAAACCCGGATGATATAAAGATCGGATGCCTTCCTGCTGTTATAGTTCCGTGGAAATTTAAGCAGATACTGAAAATTTCGGAAAAACGCATTCTGATAGATGCCTGTGCTGTTCAATGCGGCAAGAAACTCTTTGAACAGCAGGGAATGTCAGTAGATAGTTACGTCGAGCTAACTTCAACTCTTGGCGTTAAAAAATTAAAAAAGCTGCCCTTAGAGGATTTAGAGAAAAAAGTTTATACAACTATACAGAATCAAGTGCATGAACTTTTAGGATAAGAACCGGCAAGAAAGGAGCTTAATGTGAGCAAAGAAACATTCGATTGTGTGATAGTAGGAGGTGGCCCCGCTGGATTAGGTGCTGCACTTTACGCCGCCCGGGATCGATTCAAAACTTTGGTACTTGAGAAATTTTATCCTGGCGGGCAAATCAATAATACTGACCGGATAGAAAACTATCCCGGTTTTGAAAATATCTCCGGACCTGATTTGATAGAAAAAATGATAGGCCAGGTTACGAAATTCGGTGCTCAAATAAAACACGGCAGCGAAGTAACATCCCTTAGCAAGCTTGATTCCGGCAAAATTGAAATTCGCTGCGATGGTGATGTTTATATGGCCCGGTCTGTAATTCTGGCATTGGGCAGTTCGTATCGCAAACTTGGTGTGCCCGGTGAGGAGAAATTTCGCCTTGCTGGAGCAGGCGTAAGTTATTGCGGGACATGTGATGCTCCATTTTTTAAAGATAAGATAGTTGCGGCAGTTGGTGGTGGAAACGTTGCTGTAGAAGATACGCTTCATTTAGCCAAGTTTGCTTCTGAGGTAACTTTGGTCCACCGTCGCCAGGGATTTCGGGCGACACGGATTTTGACCGAAGAGTTGATGGCAAAAGTCAATGAACCGGGTTCTAATTTAAAGCTGAAACCAGATACGATTGTCACGGCAATCAATGGAGAAGAAAAAGTAGAATCGGTAGCGCTAAAGAATGTTAAAACACAAACTGTTGAAAAGCTTAATTGTGACGGCATATTTATCTTTATAGGTATGGTACCCAATACCGAGTTTCTTAAAGGATTCATAGAGTTAAGTGACAACGGTTTTATTAAATGCGACTCTGCGTATCTGCGAACAACAGTGCCAGGTGTATTTGTTGCTGGCGATTGCAGGGTAGGTGCAGCTATGCAGCTTGTTACAGCAGTTAGTGATGGTGTTTTGACAGCGATGATGATGAAACAATACTTCAGAAATCCCAAATGGTGGACTGAATCGGTATCCGATGTATTACAGCCTGGAGGATGGTAATGGATCGTTTGATTAATAGTTGTTATCTGGTTACACTTCGGATATAATCTGGGAAGCAAAGAATCCGTTAGAATATTGATTAAGATTGGAGAGTTTTTTATGGAATTTTTAACGAAAGAGATCTTCTTACAAAAGGTTTTTAACTATGAGCAAAATAAAGAATGGAAGTTTGAAGGCGAACTGCCCTGCATCATTGACTTTTATGCGGATTGGTGTGGGCCGTGCAAAATGGTAGAACCTGTTTTACAAGAACTTGCTCAGGAATACCAGGGAAAGCTCAATATTTACAGAGTAGACACAGACGCTCAGCAGGAATTAGCGGCCGCTTTCGGTATTCAGAGCATTCCCAGCCTCCTTTTTGTACCGCTGAATGATAAACCTCAAATGGCGGTAGGAGCACTGCCCAAAAATTCCATTAAAAAAGCGATGAATGAAATATTAAATATAGCGGAAAATTAAAGTTAGAATCATCAATAAATACTCTCCAGGGTTTTAGCAGCAGATTAAAACCAGAACTGATTTAGCTGGACTTGATTTTTCCTGCCACTATTTTCTTGATAATCAGATTCTTCTTCGGTTGTTTGCGTTAGCTTGCAACTTCGATAATATTTTGGAAATTTTAGAATATTGTGTGCCCCCAACTGCAAGATTTTATAAAAAGAGATTTCAATTGTCTGTAATTTGAAGGAGAGTTTAATATTATTACGGAATTGTAAGATTTGGTTGTGTAACCAAGCGTTTAATATGGAAAGTATCAGTAAATGCAGATTAAACCGAAAGGTATTGAACAAGTCTGAAACAGTATGGCTTCTATGCAAGATACTCAAGAAATAAAACCCCATTCATATCAGCAAAGAAACATGTTGGCTGGCATCGTTCACGGTACTTTTTTCGAAATGGCGTATGCTTTTGCTGAACCCTTTGCTCTGATTCCTATTTTTTTGTTCGGTTTTACATCATCAAAGTTAATCATCGGTCTGATAGTCGGATTAATGCAGGCCGCTGCTGTATTGCCGCAATTGCTGATGTCTCGCCTCTTGCGGCGGCGCCCACACACAGCAAAACCCCTAATGCTCGTGGGAATCTGGACACGATGTGGTGTTTGGGGGATATTAGGCGTTTTTGCTCTTATGAGTTCCGAACAAAGTCTTTCTCTTCTTTGGATATCGGTTATACTTGTAAGTTTATACTCCTTTGCTGGCGGCATTGCCGTGCTTCCTTTCAACCGGATCATAAGTGAGACAATTCTACCGGAAAAGAGGAGCAGTTTCTTCGGATGGCGTCTGTTTTTCGGTGGCTTTATGGCTATGATGGCAGGTTTTCTCGTTAAACTTGTACTGGGCAGCGACAAAATGCTTTGGCCGAATAACTTTGGTGTTCTCTTCCTGCTCGCTTTTGTGACACTGATTATTGCCTATACAGCTATGTCCATGTTCAGATTTCCAAGTGATCCACCTGGCAAATCTACAGATGCCATGCCATCACTCTGGCATGAATGCTTAAACGTTTTCAAAACCTACCCTGTGCTAAAGAGACTGATTATAATTGAGTTTTTGACATCTAAACTCGCACTTTTTATGCCTTTTATGACGCTTTATGCAACGCAAAGCCGGCATATATCGTTGAAATGGGTTGGAATTTTTATAGTCTGCATGAAACTTGGAAGTATGTTGAGCAACCTGTTATGGATACCCATCGGGAATAAAATTGGCACCAGAATCCTTATTCATGCAGGCATAATAACAGCAATTATAGCGCTCGTGCTGAGCATTTTTGCACATAATGTCTTCTTCTTTTCACTGGCTTTTTTTATTACAGGCTTTGCTTCCAGTGCGCTTATGCTTGGCTACAGCGGATACATATTGGAAATCGGGCATGCTGAAATACGCATACTGTTGGTAGCGATCAATGGCACCATGCTTCTGCCGCTTTATTTTATGCCCCTGCTCGGTGGATTGATTGCTGACACGATGGGATATTTTTGGTTATTAGTATTGGGGCTGGTGTTCTTTTCCCTGGCTCTATTTTTGGCATTGACACTATGTGAGCCCCGCAATGGAGACAGAGCATGCGGACCATGCCTGACCAATGAATTGGCGTGATCTATTTGCATAGAAGCTATTATGAAAGCAAAAACAATGATAAAAAAACTTAGTCGAAATGATCTTTGCTGGTGCGGCAGTGGAAAGAAATACAAAAAATGCCATATGGAACACGATATATCTTCCGAAAGACTTCAAACATCTTTCAACGTACCAATAGCATCAAAGCATCTTGTATCTAAGGGACAAGTCAGTCCGCCTCGTGTCGTTCCTGCTCATATTAAGCGTCCTGATTACGCTGAAACCGGTGGCGGCGAACAGGAATCCTCCGCGAAAGTAAAATTAAACGCCTCAGAAATCGAACAAATGCGACATACATGCCATGCTGCACGTCGGGTGTTAGACAAAGCCATAAAAGCCGTACACCCGGGTGTTACTACCGATCATCTCGATGCCATTGTTCATGATGCGTGCATTGCTGAGGGCGGATATCCAAGTCCGCTTAACTACAACGGTTTTCCCAAAAGTGTATGCACATCCGTTAACGAGGTTATCTGTCATGGTATTCCCGATGATCGACCACTGAAAAACGGCGACATTGTTAATATCGACGTTACCATTTTTCTAAACGGCCTTCATGGTGATTGCTCTGAAACCGTTCCCGTTGGCAGGATTGACCAGGCATCTCGTAATCTGTTGACTGTTACTCACGAGTCAATGATGCGTGGAATTGCTGCTATCAAACCAAATGGTCTGATTAGAGATATCGGCCGTGCTATTGAAACGTATGTAAAAGAACATGGTTACAGTGCAGTACGCGCCTACTGTGGACATGGAATCGGCAAACTCTTTCATTCTAGCCCAATTGTGCCGCATTTTTACGACCCAAGTGAACATACGAAAATAAAACCCGGTATGATTTTCACTGTTGAACCTATGATCAACATGGGTGTTTGGAAACATACAATCTGGAAAGATGACTGGACAGCAGTTACTTTGGACCTACAGCGAAGCGCCCAGTTTGAACACACGGTGTTGGTTACACAAAACGGCGTGGACATTTTAACCTTACCCGAACAACAATCGCAGCCACTGCTGGGCCAAAACAACAATACTTGAACTTCTCTCGTAAATCAAGGCTTAAAGTTGTGAACGAATGCCTTTAATATTTATTCGGGGTGCAATTGGTTTTGTATTGTGTGGTATTGTTTTATTTACGGCAATGCCGTCACTGATGATCGTTACCAGGAAAATCAAATTAGAATTTGATGAAACTATTGCAGCCCTGGAAAAGCAAATTCCCAAGCATGGGTGGGTAATATCAGGAGATCAACCGATAGATATGAATAAATCTTTGGCAAAACATGGAGTGACCTTCAAACCGCGCGTCAAGCTTTTAAAGCTTTGCAAGGCCGAATATGCGAAGAGCATCTTGACCACAGACCGGCATGTTTCGACAATGATGCCATGTACCTTTAGTGTCTGGGATGGTGATGATGGAAAGGTTTATCTGTCCAAAATGAATATGGCTTTGATGGCGAAAATGTTCGGCGGTAACATCGCAAAAGTAATGGGCAAAAAAGTAGTGCATGATGAAGAGAAAATACTCCAGGGTTTATTGGAGTAACAATTACATAAACAATACGGCCTTATTTAGAGATACCTGCCAATTATCTTAAGCATGAACAACTCAAGTTGATTTAAGACAGAAAGGAAAACAATTACATGGAAATCTTCAGGAATACAGTCTATCAAATTTCAGATAAACCCGCTAAGACTACAATGAGTGGGATAAGCGAAACTGAGATCGGATCTCCACCGGAATATGGCGGCAGTCCGAATTCATTGAATCCGGAGGAGATGTTCGTTGCATCCGTGAATAGTTGTATTATGCTGGTCTTTTTTCACTTTGTGAAGAAATTTAACGTTGACGTTGCCTGTTACTCTTCGGAGGTAGAAGGTAAGGTCGAAAAAACCAAAAACGGGCTTCGCTTTACGAATGTTGAAGTGAGAGCAAAAGTAAGTTTGGGCAGTGCCGGTTCGGCTGCAAAAATAGAGGAGATTGCCCAATTAGCTGAAAAGTATTGTCTTGTATCCGGTTCGCTGGCGTGCCCCGTTCAATATAAAGTTGAAGTGGTTGAAGATAAAGAAGAAATACTATCCGGTTTGTTAACCGGCTAAGCTTTTCCGAGATTTAGTAAGGCAAGTTATATCATGTGGCGAACGATCAGTTATTTCATAATCATCGTGCTAGTAGTAGTAAGTACATCTGTTCTTTCAAGTCGACTCTGGAGTGGTGAGCAAGAGCAACTACCAGAAAGAATAGCGGTAAATATTGAAAACAACGAAACTATCGCCGAGTTTGGTAAGAAATATCACCTTGACAGGAAAAGTTTGAAAAACATATTTACCCTCAAGTCTCCTGACGATCTTAAAAAGCAGGTTGCCGACTTTGGGATAAATGAGGAGCTGCTAAGCAAAAAAGTCAATCAAGTGCTGGCTATCCAGGCTGAGAATGAATCCAAGAATTGGTTTAAGATACCGCTTAAAGGTATCTTATGGATCGTTTTTCTCCTCGCCGTCTTTATTTTGATGAGAAAAGGCAGAATTACGGCCCGAAATCGAAAATGGATTTATATGGCCGCGGTCGGTGTATTCGGCGTAATTCTGGGAAGCGATCCGAGTCCGATGGGGACGGTTAAAGATGCGATTGTCCTTCTGGGTTCGACGGGCGTGATTTTCCCGCCGCGGTTTATCGCCTTCGGCATCTTTCTCCTTATGGTCATCCTGGCGAACAAATTCATCTGCTCGTGGGGTTGCCAGTTCGGGACGTTGCAGGATTTAATTTTCAGACTCAACAGGAACCGTAAAGACAGCAAAGGATTGTTCGGCCAGGTCAAAATCCCGTTTATCGTATCGAATTCGATTCGCATCCTGTTCTTTTTGATAATGATACTTGTTGCTTTTTTCTGGGCTGCCGATATAATCGGGGCGATTGATCCGTTTAAGATTTTTAAGCCACAGGTAATTGGTATTGTCGGCGGACTATTTATCGGATTGATCCTGGTTTTGAGCCTTTTCGTTTACAGGCCGTGGTGTCATTTTTTCTGCCCGTTCGGCCTGGTAGGCTGGTTAGCCGAGAAGGTTAGCTTCTTTAAAATAAAGGTGGATTACGACAAGTGCATTTCCTGCCGGGCATGCTCGAAGGCATGTCCTTCAACGGTGATGGACGCGATCCTGAAACAGGACCGGATTATCCCTGATTGCTTCTCCTGCGGAATCTGTATAGAGACATGCCCTGTGAACGCAATATCATTCGAGCGAGGGAAACGTCAAAAACCTCCGGCTGGGAAATTTGATAACGAAATGATTAATGATTAAGAATAGTGAACACGGCTGTTTTAAGAAAGGAAAATTTGCTAAATGGCTAAGAGGATACTAATTGTTGGTGGTGTTGCAGGCGGCGCCTCTGCGGCGGCAAGACTTCGCCGGCTGGATGAGACGGCCGAGATCGTCATGTTCGAAAGAGGCGATTACATTTCGTTCGCCAACTGCGGGCTGCCCTACTACATCGGTGGTGAAATAAAAGACCGTGATGATTTGCTGCTTCAAACGCCGGAGAGTTTTAAGAAGCGTTTCAACATTGAGGTCCGGATTCGAAACGAAGTAACAGCAATCGACCCAGGAAAAAAACAAATCAATGTCAAAAACCTCAGTTCCGGCGAGAGCTATACCGAATCATACGATAAACTGATTTTGTCTCCCGGGGCCGAACCGGTAAGACCACCGATACCGGGCATCGATTCGGACAGGATTTTTACCCTGCGCAACGTACCAGATACCGATTTAATCAATGATTTCATCGACAAACACAAACCCAAGCGGGCAGTTATTGTCGGTGCCGGCTACATCGGGCTGGAAATGGCTGAAAACCTTCGCCAGCGGGGTATGTTAGTAGCTATAGTCGAGATGGTGGACCAGGTACTGCCCGTAATTGATAAAGAAATGGCCGGTTTTATCCAGCCGGAACTGCAGAAACATAATGTTGCTCTGTGGCTTAATGATGCCGTGGCTAATTTTCGGCCGTCTAATTTTCGGCTCGAGGTCGGCTTAAAGTCGGGGATGGAATTAAGCTGTGAAATGGTAATACTTGCGATGGGAGTCAAACCTGAAGTAAAATTAGCCAGGCAGGCAAAGCTGGATATCGGAGAAACCGGCGGAATAAAAGTAAATAGAAACCTTCAGACAAGCGATCCTGATATTTATGCAATTGGCGACGCGATTGAGGTCCGGGATTTCGTTCTTGATAATCCCACACTAATACCCCTGGCGGGACCGGCAAACAAACAGGGCAGGATGGCAGCGGATAACATCTTCGGCAGAAATCGGCAATACAACGGCACCCAGGGTACTTCGATATTGAAAGTTTTCGATTTGACCGTTGCGATGACCGGAGCAAGCGAGAAAGCTCTGGCAAAAACGAACGTGGAATATGAAAAACTATACATCCATCCGGCTAACCACGTTGGCTATTACCCGGGTGCGAAGCAAATGTGTATTAAACTATTGTTTACAAAGCCGGAAGGTAAAATCCTTGGCGCTCAAATTGTCGGTTCCCGGGGTGTCGACAGGAGGATCGATATTTTCGCCGTCGCCATCAGGGCGGGTCTGACGGTTTTCGACTTGCAGGAACTGGAACTGGCTTATGCCCCGCCATACGGTAGCGGTAAAGACGCCGTCAATATGGCCGGTTTTGTCGCATCTAATATTCTTGAAGGCACAATGGAAATTGTACATTGGAACCAACTCGACGAGGCCGACTATATTCTCGACGTAAGGTCTGCCCGCGAGTTTAAAAGAGATAATGTTCCCTCGTCGATTAACATACCGGTCGACGAACTTCGTAACAAGCTGAATGAACTGCCGAAGGATACTGCAATAAATGTTTTTTGTGCTGTTGGGATACGCAGTTATATTGCATGCAGAATTCTGATGCAAAACGGCTTTATCGCAAGAAATATTTCCGGCGGGTATATTACTTACTGCTCATATCAGTGTAAAGAAGTGATGGACAGCCCGAGCGCCCGGCAGCTTAAGGAAGAATTTTGCTTCATATAGGGCAAAGAAAGGCTACATCAATGGAAATTATCGACGCAAAATCCGCAGAGACAATAAAGAATCCACATAATGTAAAAGTAGCCAGACTGTACGATTCGGAACATGCACAGGCCATACATATTACGCTTGAGCCGGATGAATCACTGAAAAAGCATATTACGCCGGTTGATGTATTTTTTTATGTTCTTGAAGGAACTGGTATAGTAGAAATAGGGACGGAAAAAAAACAAGTTGGACCTGATACTTTGATAAACAGCCCCGCGGGGATACCTCACTGCTGGTACAATCAAAGCGAACAGGTGTTTCGGGTTCTGGTAGTAAAAGCACCTCGTCCAACGGAAGCTGTAAAACTATTGTAAATGGATTTCAAATTTTAGAGATACTTTTTACAGGGATCGAAGAATGGATATTAAACATAAGGTTACTTCTTACTCGTTAGAGCACTACAAAAGAATAACGGTTGTGATGATAATTTTCACTCTGGTACTCGGGGCTATGATACCCATGATCAAGGTCGATACGGACCCCGAGAACATGCTCTCGCCCGACGAACCGGTGCGCCTGTTCCACAACCAGACAAAAGAGCAGTTTGTTCTTAGTGACATCGTGGTGTTGGGCGTTGTCAATAAAAGTGACCCGAACGGAGTGTTCAATCCCGCTTCGCTGGCCAGGATATACGACCTGGCTGAATTCGCGAAGACGCTGCACTGGCCGGGCGCCGAAGATCCCAACGAGCAGGCCGGCGTTATCGAGGTCGATTTGCTCGCGCCTTCGACCGTCGACCACATCGGCCAGGGCGGGCCGGGCGTGGTGACATTCGAGTGGCTGATGAAAAAACCGCCGGCGACAAATGCCGAATCGCTGGACATCAGAGACAAGGCGATGTCCAATCCTCTGCTCAAAGGGACTCTAATTTCCGAAGACGGTAAAGCGATTTGCCTGTACCTGCCGCTTACCGACAAGCATCTGAGCCACGAAGTTTACAAAGAGCTTACAAAAGAAATAGAGACCTTCCCAAAGGGTGACGAGGAATATCATATAACCGGCCTGCCCGTGGCGGAGGATACGTTCGGATACGAGATGTTTACACAGATGGCGATGTCGGCGCCGCTGGCGATGGTTGTGATTTTCATTCTTATGTTATTGTTCTTCCGCAAGCTGGTGCTGGTAATCTCGCCGATGATCGTAGCGATGGTCTCTGTGATTTCAACGATGGGCCTGCTGATCGGATTCGGGTATCCCGTGCACATAATGAGCTCGATGATCCCGATTTTCCTTATGCCGATCGCGGTAGTGGACTCGGTGCATATTCTTTCGGAATTTTTCGACCTTTACACAAAAGAAAAGGGGAGAAGAAAGACGACGCTGGAGGTGATGGACAATTTGTTTATGCCGATGCTTTATACGTCGCTGACCTCGGCGGCGGGCTTCGCGTCTCTCGCTCTTACGCCGATTCCGCCGGTACAGGTCTTCGGCATATTCGTCGCCACGGGCATTATGATCGCGTGGGTCTGCACGATTACTTTCGTGCCGGCGTATATCATGATGATACGGGAGAAATCTCTTGAGAACTTCGGCCTCGAAACACAGCAGGGCAAAGAACAAACATTGCTGACCAGGCTGCTGAGCGGTGTCGGTAAACTGACATACACCAAAGCAAAACCGATTCTGATTGTTATTCTGATAGCCTTAGTGGTTGCCATATACGGCATCACGCGAATTGAAATTAACGACAATCCGGTAAAGTGGTTCTCGAAAAGTCACCCTATCCGAAAGGCTGACATCGAATTAAACGACCACTTCAGCGGGACCTATATGGCTTACCTGGTGCTCGATCCCGCAGATGACAAGGCTATACCGACTCAATATATCAGCGACCTGAGGAAACGCCTTTCGGAAAAATCTCTCGAATTGAAGGATGAGTTTCCGGGCGTTACCGATATGATTCCGGAAGTGGAACAAAATCTTCTGGAACAGGCATCGTCTACTGAAACAAAAGAGGGCCTGCTGGATAAGTTAAGTACCTTTGCCAACGACAAGCTCGATGCCGCCAGGGACAAGGATGTTGATATCTGGTACGAGCTGGCCGACTTTTTCGATTTGGAAAAAGAACGCATCAAATTATTCAAACAGCCAGAAGTGCTGCGCTATATTTCACAATTGCAGGAGCATCTCGTACAGGCCGGCCTTGTGGGCAAGAGCAATTCGGTTGCCGACGTTGTCAAGAAGGTCCATCAGGAACTTATCGACGGCAGGGCCGAGAATTATAAAATTCCCGATTCGTCCGCAGCCGTGGCGCAGTGCCTGCTGCAGTTCCAGAGCAGTCATAAGCCGGACGATTTGTGGCACATGGTCACCACCGATTATATGCACGCGAATATCTGGATGCAGCTTCCCAGCGGCGATAACAAGGACATGGAAAAAGTTGTCGATGCAGTAGACAAGTTTTTTGCCGAGACGCCTCCTCCCGTACCGCTCAAATATAGCTGGGCGGGACTGACTTACATTAATACCGTCTGGCAGAATAAGATGGTCTGGGGAATGCTCCAGTCGTTTATGGGCAGCTT